>TARA_R100001369_G_scaffold30533_3_pt1 | contig 91887 bp, 80 predicted proteins | sample TARA_R100001369 | Tara Oceans TARA_R100001369 (sample SAMEA2621528) | marine metagenome | biome: marine biome (ENVO:00000447); feature: surface water layer (ENVO:00002042); material: "saline water (ENVO:00002010), including plankton (ENVO:xxxxxxxx)" | depth 5 m
CTAGGCTATGATTTAGTAGCATTATTTGATGCGGAAACTAAAAAATTAAAATACTATGCCACTTTTAATGGTGTAATTTTTGTTTTAGAATAAATTCTCACTACTTCTTATTACGTCTATTATAGTTCTTATCTCCTCTAGTTTGTGGCTTTTTATATTTTGCTGCAATTTTAAATTTATAAGAACCACCTAAGTTTTCTTTCTGATTCTTTTCAGATTTTTCGTGAAAAGCTGGTCCAGGCGCATCTTCATCACGTCGTTTAATGGGATTGTAACGTTCTTTAATTTCATCACGCTCTTCATCAATAAGTTCTGCAGAAATCTCAACAGCATCAGGAATATCTAAAGTATCAATACGCATTTGCATAAGTTCTTCAAGACTTTCTCGTCCTTGTTGTTCCTTTTCAGTACTAAATAATAAAGTATGTCCTTCTTTTTCCGCACGACCAGTTCGACCAATTCTGTGCATATAGTTTTCAGGATAATCAGGTGTGTCAAAATTAATAACATGAGAAATACCTTCAATATCCAAACCACGAGCCATAACGTCTGTAGCAATAAGTAGTCGATTTTCACCTTCTCTAAACTGCTCAATACTTCTAAGCCTATAATTTTGAGTTTTATTAGAATGAATAACACAAGATTGGTTAGGAAATAATTCTTCTAACTTATCAAATAAGCGATCTGCCATTCTTTTGTATGCTACAAAAATCAATACTTTCGAAAAGTCTTCTTTATCTTGAAGTAAGTATTCAAGCAAATTAACTTTTGTGTAAAAATTAGGAACATTATAACGCTCTTGCTTAATGTTTTCTAGTGGAGTACCAGAAACAGCAATAGCTATTTTTTCAGGATTAATAAAAAAGTCTGTAATTAAATCATCTACATCTTTTGTCATCGTTGCAGAAAACATAATATTCTGTCGACGTTCTGGGAGAATATCAAAAATATTTAATAACTGATGTCTAAAACCTAAATCTAGCATTACATCAACTTCATCGATTACTAATTTCTGAATAGATTTTAGTTGTAAAACGCGACTCACTGCTAAATCATACAAACGACCTGGTGTAGCCACAATGATATCTTGCCCTTGGGCAACAGCCTGTTTTTGTGTATTAATATTAGTGCCACCGTAAACGCCTAAAACACGATTATTAATATATTTAGAAAGTTTTTCGATTTCGCTAACTACTTGGACTACAAGTTCTCGTGTTGGTACTAAGATTAAAACCCTAGGGTTTTCTTGTTGAGAGTAGCTAAGATTACGTAGTATAGGTAACATATATGCAAAAGTCTTACCTGTACCAGTTTGAGCAATACCAACAACATCTTTACCAGATGCAACAACACTAAATGACTCTGCTTGTATAGGAGTTGGAGTTATAAAACCCAAATCGTCTATAGCGTTATATAAAGGTGTATTTAAGTTTAAGTCGTTAAAAGTCACGGTGTATAATTTTGCTGCAAAGCTACTATTTATAATCTACTTACACTAAATGCCTTTTGTCTATTTCTATGCTATAACTAGCATTAAAAATTTCGTTAACATTAAGTGCTACAATACCTTCTTTGTTTTCGATTTTTTTATCTGTGGTTTCTGAATCGGCAATACCTAACCAAGGCTCAATACAAATATAAGGAGCGTTTTGTTTTGCCCAAATTCCTAAAAAAGGAAAGTCCTTAAAATTCACAGATATAATAGGACCTTTACTTTTATGTTTTAAAATGACTTTACGTGATTTTAAATCCTTAAAAATAAGTGCATCTTCATTAAATAAATCTCCATGAAGTTTTATCTCGTTCTCATTAATAAACACAGTCTTAGTTTTATTTGATACTAGACCAGTTTCCATATTCAATAAATAAGATTCGCTAGTTTCAGAATTTTCAAACTCTAGGCTATAATCTGTGTATTTCTCATCTTTATATAAAGGACAATTAAAGGCGGGATGTCCACCAACTGAAAAATACAACGTTTTTGTATCTGTATTTTTAACCTTATGATTTATAGTTAAAGTATTATTTATTAATGTGTAAGAGATTTCAAATTCAAATAAAAAGGGATACATTTTATACAACACATCATTAGAATTTAATTGAAACGTAATATTTGTTTCACATGAATTTTTAACAATAAAGTCTTCATTTTTTCTAACAAACCCGTGTTTAGTCATTGGGTACGTATTATTGTTATAAATATAAGAATCGTCTTTTAGAGACCCTATAATAGGAAAAAGGTTAGGAGCATGGCTTCCCCAAATATTAGAATCTGCTTGCCACATAAACTCAATAGTGTTTTTTTTAGAGGTTACTGATGAAAGTTCTGCTCCTATTGATTTTATTTTAACTTGAAGTAAATCGTTTTGTAAAACGTACATTATTTTGTTTTCAGAAATATACAAATTTGATGTTATTAAAAAGTATTCTCATTATTTTTACACATATTCATTTTTCTATTGAGAACTACCAAAATTCATTTTCCTAAAAATTCAGATAATTTTAAAGAACAGTTGCTGCTTTGGAGTCAACAATTTGATGATGTCGTTTGGTTAGATTCAAACCAACATAATGATAAGTATAGTAACTATGATGCCGTGTTAGCAGTAGATGCATTCACTGTAATTAAAACAACTTATTTTGATGCTTTTGAACGCTTACAAGAATATCAATCATCAATAAACGATTGGATTTTTGGTTATCTTACTTACGATTTAAAAAACACCACCGAAAGCTTGAAATCTGAGAATTTTGATGGTTTAGATTTTCCTGATTTATATTTTTTTCAACCAAAAAAGCTCTTTTTATTTAAAGGTAATCAAGTTGAAATTCAATATTTAAAAATGGTAGATGACGAGATTGAAATTGATTTAAAAAACATAGAATCGACCAATACGTCTTTCCAAATTGAGAAGACTCAGAACCCAATTAAAATAAAACTCCGAATTCATAAAGACGAGTATTTTAATAAAGCGAATACTATGTTAGCGCATATCCAAAGAGGTGATATTTATGAAGCTAATTTTTGTCAGGAATTTTATGCAGAAAATAGCACGATTAATCCTTTAGAAACTTTTAAAAGACTGAATGTAATTTCTAAACCACCTTTTGCAACTTTTATGAAAGTTGAAGACAAATACTTACTGTCTGCAACTCCAGAGCGCTACATAAAAAAAGAAGGTAATGCCATAATTTCACAGCCTATAAAAGGAACAGCTAAACGTTCTATTGATAAAATTGAGGATTTAAAACTTGTAGAAAATTTATTTAAAGACGAAAAGGAGCGGAGTGAAAACATAATGATAGTCGATTTAGTGCGAAATGATTTATCTCACACAGCAGAAAAGGGTAGCGTAAAAGTAGAGGAGCTGTGTAAAGTCTATTCATTTTTACAGGTGCATCAGATGATCTCTACAATTACATCCAAAGTAAATGCAGATACAAACCCAGTTGATATTTTAAAAACAACGTTCCCTATGGGAAGCATGACTGGAGCACCAAAAATATCAGCCATGAAAATTATTGAAGATTTAGAAGAAACCAAACGTGGCTTATATTCTGGTTCAGTAGGTTACTTTAAACCTAATGGAGACTTTGATTTTAACGTTATTATAAGGAGTATTCTCTATAACGAAACCAAGCAATATATTTCGTATTCTGTTGGTAGTGCAATTACTTCAAAAAGTGATCCAAAAAAAGAATATGAAGAATGCCTTATAAAAGCCAAAGCTATGCGCGAGGTTTTAGAAAATTAACTATTCTAGATTTCGTCTAAAACTCTTCTTTACTTTGTCAAAAATGAGTTGAACACGTTTGGTTTCAATATTTTTTATTTTAGAAATATCTTCAAAATTTAGATTTCCAAAAATGTATAAATCTACAATGTTTGAAACATTAATCGGTAGCCAATTGTAAAAACGACCAAACACTTTTGGTGACTGCGTTACAGATAAGTCTTCCAATTCAAAAGCTTTTAAAATAGAGGTTTCTTTGTCGGCATATAAATATAAATGGGTATTATGATCTTGCTTGTATGAAATATCACTTAACTCTGTATTTAATATTAAATCTAAGTCGGCATCAATGGTGTAATCTTCACTTAACTTTGAAAGTTCGTCCTTTAAAATTGTATCCGTACTAATTGTCTTTTTATGGTAAGCTTCTTTTTTAAAGAGCGCGTTCATATAATTATCCACGATTTTAAAAAGTTCTAATTTAACAGCTATTATTTCAGCTTCAATATTAAAACCATGACTATATAATTCGATAATACTTTCATCAATCATGCCAGTAGAAGAGTACATGTTTTTAGGTAAAATACCTGTGGACTCAGCAATATATATTCTATGTTTTACATAAGGATATAAATGTTGTACTACAGTAAGTACCTTTTTATCGAAAGCAGTTTGTGCAGATTTTGACGATAATTCTTTAAAAGTGCTCATAAAACTATGTTTTAAAATATTCGTTTAAAGCTATTTATTAATATAATGATTTTTTATGACTATTATCATTTTGTTAGGATCAAAATTGTGAGCTTTCGTCATTGTTGTATCTTTACCTAATGCTTAAAGCCTTTAAAAAACATATTGATACTACCTTAGAGTTCTTATTAAAAAAACGGCTAATAATCGCTATTTCTGGTGGATTAGATAGTGTTGTTTTGGCTCATTTATGTAAGAGTTTAAGCTTAAATTTTGCTTTGGCCCATTGTAACTTTAACCTAAGAGCTGAAGAAAGTAATACAGACGAAGATTTTGTTTTAGAATTGGCTGATCAATTAGAGGTTGAAGTGTTTATCCAAAATTTTGACACACAAGCTTACGCAGACCAAAACAAACGCTCTATACAAATGGCTGCACGAGAATTGCGTTACGATTGGTTCAATGAATTAGCAACACAATTACAATTCGATTATATCCTCACAGCACATCACGCAGATGATAATCTCGAAACCTTTTTAATTAATTTTACAAGAGGTACAGGTTTAAATGGTTTAACAGGAATTCCTGTAGTGAATGATAATATTGTGAGACCGATGTTACCTTTCTCTAGAGAGACTATTGAAGCTTACGCAAGAGCGCATGCTATAAATTGGAGAGAGGATAGTAGTAATTCCTCACGAAAGTATTTAAGAAATAAATTGCGTCATGAGGTAGTTCCAATTCTTAAAGAAATTAATCCTCAACTATTAGATAGTTTACAGAATACATTAGAAAACCTAAATGATACAGCAGATATTGTAGAAGAAAGCCTTGACGCCGTTTTAAAACGCGCAATTACAAATATTGATGAAAACGGAATCACTTTTAAAATTTCAGATTTTAGCAAGTTGAATAATCCAAAAGCTTATTTATTTGAAATGTTTAAGACTTATGGCTTCACACAGTGGAATGATATTGTGAACTTACTTGATGCGCAGTCTGGTAAGCAAGTGTTATCAAATTCTCATCGTCTAATAAAACATCGCGAGCATTTAATATTGACTGAAATTAAAGAAGGAATTCAAGATGCTATTACACTGAGTGACGTCGAAGTACAAAGTGGTGCAAAAGACACTGATTTAGGTGAGTTTTCCTTTGAAGATGTTATTTTAATTGATAGTGGATCAAAAAATAAAATTTATATTGATAAAAACAAACTCACTTTTCCACTAGAATTAAGACTTTGGAAAGAAGGAGATTACTTTCATCCAATTGGAATGAAAGGGAAAAAGAAAATCAGTAAATATCTTAAAGATGAAAAGCTGTCTTTAATAGAAAAGGAGAAAACGTGGCTGCTGATCTCAAACGATAAAGTAGTTTGGGTAGTTGGAAAACGTGCAGACAACCGTTTTAGAGTAACAGAAACAACTAAAAGTATTTTAAAAATAGAATTGAATTGATTTTAAAAGGAAACATAGTAGATATCTCAAATAGAAGAATCTTCAAAGGTAAAGTTACCATTGAAAACGGTAAAATTAAAACTATTGAAGAGAAACATTGCGAAGAAAACTATTACATCTTGCCTGGTTTTGTAGATGCACATATTCATATTGAAAGTTCAATGTTGGTGCCTTCTGAGTTTGCTAAAATTGCTGTAAAACATGGAACTGTTTCAACAGTATCTGATCCTCACGAAATCGCTAACGTTCTCGGAGTAGCAGGTGTAGAGTTTATGATTAAAAACGGAAAACAAACACCTTTTAAATTTAATTTTGGTGCACCATCTTGTGTGCCAGCCACAAGTTTCGAATCTGCTGGTTCAGTCATAGATTCAGATGCTATTAAAGATTTAATGGCAAATCCTGATATTAAGTATTTAGCCGAAATGATGAATTATCCTGGAGTTATTTACGATGATGATGAAGTTCTTAAAAAGCTATACTGGGCAAAACAGTATAAAAAGCCTATCGATGGACATGCACCAGGATTACGAGGAGACGATTTAACTAAATATATCTCAGCCGGAATCTCGACAGACCACGAATGTTTTACTTATGATGAAGCTTTAGAAAAGCTTCAAAAAGGCATGAAAGTTATTATAAGAGAGGGTAGTGCCGCTAAAAATTTTGAAGCTTTAATTGATTTATTAGATGAGCATTATGATAATATGATGTTTTGTAGCGACGATAAACATCCTGATGATTTATTGCTTGGTCACATTAATCAATTATGTGCAAGAGCTGTGGCAAAAGATAATGATGTATTTAAAGTCCTTCAAACAGCGTGTGTAAACCCAGTGAGCCATTATAATTTAGATGTTGGCTTATTAAACGTTGGTGATGCTGCTGATTGCATTATAGTTGAAGATTTAAAAGATTTTAAAACGCTTCAAACTATTATAAATGGTGTGCTAGTTTATGATAAAGGTATTTCAAAAATTGCACATATCGAATTTAAAAATCTAAACAACTTCAATACAGATAAGAAAAAAGTTTCTGATTTTGGGTTAGAATCTAATGCAAAACAAATTAGAGTAATTGAATGCTTAGACGGTGAATTAGTAACTAAAGAAATTATTGTAAACGCTACGATTAATAATGGTAATTTAGTTTCAAATACAGAAACTGATGTTCTAAAAATAGTAGTAGTTAATCGATATCAGAATGATAAACCAGCCATTGCATTTATCAAAAACTTCGGACTTAAAGAAGGTGCAATTGCAAGTTCAGTTGGCCACGATTCGCATAATATTATTGCTATTGGTGTTTCTGATGAAGCCATTTGTAAAGCAGTTAATCTTCTAATAGCTAATGAAGGTGGTATTTGCGCAGTGTCTAATTCTGAAGAAAAAGTAGTTGCACTTCCTGTGGCAGGAATTATGAGTGATCAAAATGCTGAAACTATTGGTAAACAGTATTCAGAATTAGATAGCATGGCAAAACAATTAGGAAGTAAGCTTCATGCACCATATATGAGTTTATCGTTTATGGCATTATTGGTAATTCCGGCTTTAAAACTGAGTGATAAAGGCTTGTTTAATGGAAGTACATTTGAATTTACACCATTAGAAGTATCTTAAACTCATACCATTAAACAGAGCCATTTTTTATGGTTATTTCATCTCTAGATAAGGTTACTAAAAGCTTGTAATTATAATATTCAAATGTACTACCTTTAAGCCTTTAAAAATTAAATTTATATGATAGTATTTCAACGTATTTCACTTATTCTAATTGCGTTCTTAACATTTTTAGGCTGTAAACCATCAGATGAACTACTTGCAAAAGCCACAACAATGGAACAAGTTGAAGTGGTTTACAATTCAAAAGATAATTACACCAAAAAAGAGGTGATGATAGAAATGCGTGATGGTATTAAATTACATACTACCATTTATACGCCCAAAGACACATCTAAGACCTACCCAATGCTAATGATGCGAACACCTTATAGTTGTAAACCCTATGGGGAAAATCAATTTAAAACTAAAATAGGACCAAATAAATACCTCATGCAAGAAGGTAATATTATGGTATACCAAGATGTTAGAGGACGCTGGAATAGTGAAGGAGTTTACGATAATATGCGTGCTTATATTCCTAATAAAACAGGAACACAATTTGACGAAGCAAGCGATACTTATGACACTATTGAATGGTTAGTTAATAATGTAGAGTATAATAACGGAAATGTTGGTACATACGGAATTTCATATCCAGGATTTTATGCTACCTATTCGTTATTAGATTCACACCCTGCATTAAAAGCAGTATCACCACAAGCTTGTATTGGTGATTTCTTTTTTGATGATTTTATTCATAATGGTGCTTTTTTATTAAGTTACTGGAGAGCAACTTCTGTTTTTGGTTATATGAAAGATAAACCAACAAAACAAGCTTGGTATACGTTTCCAGATATTGGTACAGAAGATCAACATCAGTTTTTCTTAGATAATATGCCATTAAGTAAACTAAATCGTTTTTTTGGTGAAGACAATGTGTTTATGGAGCAAATAAAAACACATGTTAATTATGATGAGTTTTGGCAGAGTAGAGGTATTATTCAACATTTAAAAGATATTAAACCAGCAACGATGGTTGTTGGTGGCTTTTTTGATGCCGAAGATTTATATGGCCCTTTTAATACGTACAAGAGTATTGAAGCAAATAGCGATAATTATAATACTGTGGTTTTCGGACCTTGGAGTCATGGTGATTGGGCAAGATCTAGTGACCGACAAGTTGTAGGTAACATTCACTTTGGAGATGATATGTCTGATAATTTTCAGAAAAATATTGAAACTAAATTCTTTAATCATTTCTTAAAAGGTGAAGCTAACGGAGAAACTGGTTTAGCCGAAGCACAGATGTTTAATACTGGTACTAAAGCATGGGAATCGTTTGAAACTTGGCCACCAAAAAACACAACTAAAGAAAGCTATTTTATGCAACCTTATCAAAGTCTAACGACGTTGCCAAATAAAATGTACGCGACTTCAGATTTTGTAAGTGATCCTAAAAAACCAGTGCCATACACAGAAGATATTAAAGTGGGGTTTACACCACGAAAATTTATGACAGACGATCAGCGTTTTGCATCTAGACGACCAGATGTGTTAACCTTTGAAACCGAAGTTTTAGATGGTGATGTAACGCTTGCTGGAGATATTTTGGCAAAACTAAATGTTTCTACCACAGGTACTGCAGCTGATTGGATTGTAAAAGTGATTGATGTTTATCCTGCGGATACTAAAAATACAGATGATGTTCAAGATCATTTAAAATTAAGTAATTATCATATGATGGTGCGAAGCGAAGTATTAAGAGGGCGCTTTAGAAATAGTATGAGTAAGCCTGAACCATTTGTTCCAAACCAGAAAACAGCTGTTAACTTAAAGTTGCAAGATGTATTCCATACGTTTAAGAAAGGACATAAAATTCAGGTACAAATACAGAGCACATTTTTTCCTTATATAGATGCGAATCCACAAACGTATGTAGATAATATTTTTAAAGCTAAAGAAGAAGATTTTAAGGCTCAGACACATAAGGTCTTTAATGATTCTTCTATTGAGTTTAATGTACTTAAATAATTTTGTCACTTCGAGTGACTTTGAAGTATGAGAAATTGTATCGAGAAGCTTTTTATTTTTAATAATCAAATTAGAAAGTTCTCGATACAAAATTGCAAAAAAGCAATTTCACTCGAACTGACGTTGAACTTTATATTTTGATTTGAATTTTTAATAATGCCAATACTACAATCTACCTACAATCCACCATTTTGGGCAAAAACAAGTTTTGTGTCTACAGTCTTTTCTGGTATGGCCAGAAAGGTTAATGGAGTAGTGCAAACTAGAGAACGCATAGCATTACCAGATTCTGACTTTATCGATTTAGACTGGAGTTATGCATCAAAAAAAAGTAATAAGGTTATTATTTTGCTTCATGGTTTAGAAGGACATGCACAGCGACCTTACTTAACCGGTACTGCAAAACACTTTAATGATAATGGTATAGATGCTATTGGAGTCAATTTTAGAGGCTGCAGTGGCGAACCTAATTTGCTGTATCGTAGTTACCATTCTGGTGCAACGGAAGATTTAGATGCAGTTGTAAAGCATGTGTTGACTAAAAACCAATACGACGCTATTTATATAAAAGGCATAAGTTTAGGTGCTAATATGGCTCTAAAGTATGTTGGTGAGGAACGAAATTTACCACAAGAAGTAAAAGCGGTTATTGCTGTTTCAACACCATGCGATTTAAGAGGTTCTTGTGATGAATTATTAAGTTTTAAAAACAGACATTATTCAATTCGATTTTTAGACCATTTAAAACAAAAACTAAAACCTAAATTGATTCAATTCCCTAATAAAATTGACCTTACAGATTATAACTCAATTAAAACTTTAATAGACTTTGATCATGTTTATACATCCAAAGCTCATGGTTTTAAAGATGCTTTCGATTATTACGAAAAAGCAAGTTGTTTACAATTTCTACCAAATATTAAAGTACCCTCTTTAGTTATTAATGCGCTTAATGACTCTTTTTTATCAGCAGAATGTTATCCTGTTAAAGAAGCAAAGCAAAATTCGAATTTGTTTTTAGAAATACCAGAATATGGTGGACATGTAGGGTTTATTACTAAAGGGAATATTTACTATAATGAACAACGTGCTTTGGAGTTTGCAAATAATCAATAAATAGAAAAAGTAGCTCGGTTGAGCTGCTTTTTCTATTTATATACTTAATATATATTTTATTTACCGAATAAGCCACCAAGAAGACCGCCTAAAGCGTCTTTTTTGTTGCTTTCGCCTAATACCATACCTGCAACATCGTCGATAACGCTTCCGTCACCATCTGCATCTAATATTTTTTCTAAAAAGCTTTGCTCGTTTTTGGTTTCACTACCTCCAAGTGAACCACCTAAAAGTCCGCTAATATCACGTTGAGAACTCACGTTGTTTTGGTTAGCTTGTTTACCTAAAACACCCATTAATAAAGGTGCAGCTACTTTAAGAATATTTGCAACTGAACTAGTATCTAAACCAGATTTTTGTCCAATAAATTGTTCTACACCTTGTTGTTTTACACCTAATATATGACCTAAAATTTTAGAACCATCAGCTTTTACATTATCATCAACTCCACCACTAAATAAACCACTAAGGTTATCTAATATGCTACCATCATGCTTACTACTTAATGCTCCCATTAAGCCTTGAGCACCTTCTGGTGAAGAAGCGTTACGTTCCATAGCTTTCATAAGTACTGGTAAAGCCATAGTTAAAACACTACTTGTTTTGTTTTGATCTGTTCCTGTAGAATCAGAAACACCACTAATAATGGTTTTTCCTAAATCACTGTTTAATAAATCTAAAATTCCTGACATGTTGTTATATGATTAAGGTTAATAAAATTCAATTTTTTTAGGCACAAAAAAAGTCCTATGCAATTATAGGACTCATTTTTTATGCTTTGGTCACATTTTGAGACGTTTATCCCAAAATATTTATGATTTGTTCTGCTAATTCGGTACCAATTCTATCTTGTGCTTCATTTGTTGCAGCACCTGTATGTGGAGTTAATGATAACGCAGGATTCATTAATAACTGCATCTCTGGTTGTGGTTCTTTTTCAAAAACATCTAAAGCAGCTCTAGATACTTTACCGTTTTCAATAGCTTTAATCAAAGCTATTTCATCAACAACACCACCACGCGCTGCATTAGCTAATATAACGCCATCTTTCATTTGGTTAAATTCTTTTTCACCAATAACATACCCTTTTTGTGCTGGCACGTGAAGCGTTAAGAAATCAGCTTGTTTTAGAACCTCTTCTTTAGAAATAGTTTTAATTTCAAAGTTTACTTTTTGTCCATCGAAGAAATCTAATTGAAGATTTGCTTTTTCCATAAAAGGATCAAACGCAACAACTTTCATTCCTACACCAATGGCAACTTTAGCTGTGGCTTGTCCTATACGTCCAAAACCAAGAACACCTAATGTTTTTCCTTTTAATTCTGTGCCTTTGGCATAGGCTTTCTTTAGGTTCTTAAACTTGGTATCACCCTCTAAAGGCATATCCCTATTTGAGTTATGTAAGTAACGGGCTAAACCATAAAAATGACCAAAAACCAATTCTGCAACAGAATGCGACGACGCTGCAGGTGTGTTAATAACACTTAAGCCTTTAGAACGTGCATAGTCTACATCGATATTATCCATACCAACACCACCACGACCAATTATTTTTAGGCTATGGCAGTTGTCTATTATATTTTTTCTTACGGTTGTAGCACTTCTTACTAATAAAACAGAAATATCATTTTCGTTGATATACTTTTCTAATTGCTCTTGTGCTACTGTAGTTGTTAAAACTTCATATCCAGCGGCTTCTAATGCCTTGATTCCACTTTGAGAAACTCCATCGTTTGCTAATACTTTCATTGAAAAAACTCGTTTTTTCATTTCCGTAAAACGGAAATCTTATTAATTATAATTATTTATTACCTCAGTAAGTACTGCAAACTGCAACTGCCTACTATAAAATATTTTTAAGCTTTACTTTCTAATTCGCTCATCACTTCAACTAAAACCTTTACGCTATCTAATGATAAGGCATTGTACATTGATGCTCTGTAACCACCAACACTTCTATGTCCATTAAGACCGTTGATACCTGCTTCTTTCACCATGGCTTCAAAGGTTTCTTTGAGATTCTCGTTCTCTAATGTAAATGTTGCATTCATGTTAGAGCGATCTTCTTTTGCTGAGTAACCTTTAAATAGTGGGTTTAAATCAATTTCAGAATATATAAAATTTGCTTTCTTTTTGTTTTCTTTTTCAATTGCTTTAATGCCTCCTAGATCTTTTAGCCACTGTAAAGTCAACATAGTAACGTAAACAGGAAAAACAGGGGGTGTATTAAACATACTCCCTTTGCTAATATGTACTTTATAATCCATTATTGATGGAATTTTACGCGATACTTTACCTAAGATATCTTCTCTAACAACGACAAGTGTTGTACCAGCAGGACCCATATTTTTCTGAGCACCTGCATATATTAAATCGAATTTTGAAAAATCTAATTGACGCGAAAATATATCACTACTCATATCACATACCATAGGTATTGGTGATTTAGGGAAACTTTTCATTTGTGTACCAAAAATGGTATTATTAGATGTACAATGAAAATAATCATAATCTTCAGGAATTTCGTAACCTTTTGGTATATAATTAAAGTTTGCACTTTTTGAAGAGCCTACTTCGTAAACATCGTCATAAATTTTAGCTTCTTTAATCGCTTTGTCAGACCAAGTTCCGGTATTTAAATATCCAGCTCTCTTTTCTAATAAATTTAAAGCTACCATTAAGAATTGCATACTTGCACCACCTTGTAAGAATAACGCTTTGTAGCCTTTTCCTTCTAAACCTAAGAGTTCTAAAGCTAAAGATCTAGCGTTTTCCATAACATCAACAAAAGGTTTGCTACGATGCGAAACTTCTAGTAATGATAGGCCGTCATCAAAATCTAAAACCGCTGCTGCAGCTTGTTCCATTACTGATTTTGGTAATATGCATGGTCCTGCACTAAAATTATGTTTTTTCATAATGTTTGTTTGATTTTAACTAACACAAAGGTGCTAATTAATTGGCTATTATTTGTTACTAATTTGATAATTTTTACCCTATGTTTTTAACAAAAAGTCAACAGTATCTACGTTATCTGCATAATCCCAAAGCTGTGGTTTTTGCGTTTCACCGAAGTTAATTTCGTCTTCAGAGAATCCATCAGCGACAATACACTGAATATTATCTTTATTTTCTTTTAGTTGCTGTTGCAAATCTTCAATTGTATTATAGTATTCGTAAAATAGCGTTGCAATAGGAGAGGAGAAGCTTTCATCTTCTTTAATCATTAAGAAGCCATTCTCAAGCATCTCAAATTCACTCATTAAGTATACAGCCTTATTATAGTCGTAATTATTAGCGTATTTAGACTCGTTTATAATAGGATGCCATTTGTAAATCGCATTAAAAAAGGCATCAAAATTATAATCTTTTGGTATAAAGAATTTTGAAACATTTCTACAGCCTAACCCATAATATCTAAAGATGTCTTCTGATAATGCTTCGAGTTGCTCAGCGGATTCGTTGCCAGTTAATACTGCAACTGAGTTTCTGTTTTTTCTAATAATTGAAGGTTTATCTTTAAAGTAGTATTCAAAATAACGTGCGGTATTATTACTTCCTGTTGCGATTACCGCATCAAATTTTTCTAGTTTTTGTTCGGTGAATTTAATTTTTCCTTTAAATTGTGGTTCAACTATTTCTAAATATTTAGCTAAAAATGGGAGAAGATGCTTATCGTTTGAGGATTGTTTAACCAAAACATCATGTCCAGAAATAAGCACAGATAAAAAATCATGAAACCCAACTAATGGAATATTACCTGCCATTATTATAGCAACAGTATTAGGTTTAATAGCAATAAAGTTATAGTTGTTTATCCATTTGTCAATATTTCTATTAGTCAATGCATTAGACCAGGATTCTAAACTGAATGTAATATTCTTTTCTGTAAACCAACCATTATGCTCTTTGGCTAATTTTATTTGATGTTTAAATCCATCAAAAAACAAATCATTAGCTTCTATGTGGGCATTTTTAGTAGTACCATTTGTTGTAAATTGACTTAAGAATGCTCCTAATTTTACGAATGCGTTAATTCTTTGTTGTAAATCCATCTAGTGTTTGGTAATGCGCCATTTTGGCTTTATTTTTGTAATTGCAAATTTAAGGAATAAAAACAAAAAATTACTATGGCAATTATAATCACAGACGAATGTATTAATTGTGGAGCTTGTGAGCCAGAATGTCCAAATACTGCTATTTATGAAGGTGCTGACGATTGGCGTTATGCAGATGGTACAAGCTTAAAAGGAAAAATTGTGCTTCCAAATGGTAAAGAAGTAGATGCAGATGAAACGCAAGAGCCCATTAGTGACGAATTATATTATATATCACCAGACAAGTGTACGGAATGTATTGGCTTTCATGAAGAGCCACAATGTGCTGCTGTATGTCCAGTAGATTGTTGTGTACCAGATGATAACCTTGTGGAAACAGAAGAGGTTTTATCAGGTAAGCAGAAATTTATGCACCCTGAAGATTAAGAACTAAACTTTGAAACAAAATAAAAAACCCGAAGCATTACACTTCGGGTTTTTTTATAAGATTTTCTCATATTATAAATCTGATAACTCAAATACTAAATATTGTATAGATCTAGCAACGGCTTCAGACTGCTCAGGATTGTTTTTAGTATGGAATGACGCGTACAAAACACCTCCATCTCCATGCAAGAACGTGTAAGCTAACGACTTGTCTTCCGTTATAGTATTGTATTCTATAGAACCATTTAACCAAGGAATTACAGTGTCTTCATTATAGCTATCAACTACTTGCCATTGGGGAAGAAACTGATCTATGGTTACGGTATTATCTTCAATCACAATTCCAAAATTTAAATCTAACCAAGCCAATAAATCGTCATTAACTATCGTAGCCTCTGTAGATAGTGAAGTTCCTGATCGGTTTGGTTCGTAGAAGTCTAAATAATCTTCACCATTATTAGTAATGTCATCTAAATAGACAAAAGCATAATCTGTAGAATATAAAAGTCCACCGTTAGCCACATAATTAGTTAAGTTGCTGCTGAATTCTGTCTGACTTTCGTCTAGACCACAGTTTAAAAAGATAATATCGTAAGTTGCTAACAAATCTGGTGATGCAATTAAATCTGCAAAACTAAGATCTGTATTAGGTTCTAGTTGTGGATTAAATGTTCTGTTTCCTACTTCACTATGGTTGTGGTTGTTTTCACTAGACCTACCAAAACTCTCACCATCAATAATATCGAAAAGAGGTTCTTGAGTAAGGGGATTTACTAAACCAATATCATAAAGTACTGTTTCTATATTATCGTAACTACCAGTAACTACTGCTATATTTGGTAAATCTGTAATAGAAATATTTTCTAAATCGAAGTCTAAAATGCCATTTAAATCCTCTAGTGTAATAAATTGTGAAGCGGAGAACAAGCCTTTAGAAATTAGGACTTGGTAATCTCCTGCATCTAAATCACTAATTAAAAATTTACCTTCACTATCTGTAACGGTTTCTTTAATTACAAGTTCATCTTTAATAAGTTTTACTGTTGCTTTAGACACAGCATCTTCACCATTGGGTGTTAGAAATTTGCCAGAAACACTAAAGTCTCCAGAGGTAGTTTCAGATTGTTCTTTTGAGCAAGCGAAAGCTAAACTTAATGCGAGTAATAGGAGGATTGATTTTTTCATAGCGGTTGATTTTGAATAGGGTGGTTTATTATATAACAGATTGGTTTGTGTTTTTACTACTTTATAAAAAATGACTAACTTTTAGAAAGTCTTTAATTTCTATATTTTATAGTCTATTGTCTTTCTTTAAGTATTTGCTAAAATTATTATTTTTTTGAGGTTCGATATTTCGATACTTCGTTTATTAATTGTTATCAGTTTTTCTTCTTTAAACTCTTTAAGTAATCTTCCGAGACTTTCCCTTGCTGTACCTATAATATTTGCTAAATCTTCTCTAGGTAATATGATTTCTGATTTTTGAGTCCCTTCGTCATAGTATCTTTCATTTAGTATTATAAGATACAGCGCTAATCTTGCCCTTAAAGGCTTTTGAGCTAAAATTGTGATCGTATTTACTAGTACACCAAATTCATGACTTATATTTTGGATGAAAAGTAATTTTAGGTTTTCTATCGTTTCTAACAAATGGTCAATGTCTGTTTTGTTAATAAAAAGCACTTCGCAGTCCTCTAAAGCTTCGCAAGAGTCTTCATAGTGCTCATTAGCAAGTAAGGCGTGATAACCAAATAAATCTCCTTTTATATATATATAGAAAATCTGGTCCTTACCATATACTCCTGTCTTATAAATTTTTGCTTTTCCTTTCTTTATTAAGAAGAGACCTGTCGGAATTCCTTTTTCATAGAAAATGAGCTTTCCTTTCTTGAAAAAGAGCCTTTTTGCATGTTTTAAAAAATACAACCTCTCTTCTTTTGCTAGTGAGGATAGTATTTTGTCGCTATAAAAACGTAAACTATTGATTTCTAGTGACATATAAATTAAATGATTTACATCTAGTATAAATGTAACAATAATCACATTTATATGCAATTTATCTCATTTTATAAGGCTTAGAATTGATTTAATTTTAAAGTAATTATCCTCCCTTTTAACTATTAATAATATTCATACCCTTCCTAACAAGTTATAATTATGAATAATACATCTGCATTAAAAAATTTAAAAATGCTTCCGACGGATGCTGCGATTGAGATTTACAATCTTGCATTGGCTCACCGTGAGGAAACTGAAAACACACGAAGTCTTGCTCCTGCTATTGTAGAAAAGCTAAAAGATTTTGAATTATTTAGAATGGGTCTGCCAAGTTATCTCGGAGGATGGGAAGACAATCCAGTAGAGACACTAAAAGTCTATGAATTACTGAGTAGTGCAGAAGCTTCTGTCGCTTGGATTGTTTGGAACAATCACTTAGCATGCACTTTTGGCCGGTTTCTAGATGAAACGAGCATGAATGAAATATTTAATAACCCATCTCATTCTTATGCAAACTCAGCCCGCCCAGAAGGAGTTGCTGAGATTGTTACTGGTGGATACATGGTGTCTGGTCGGTGGTCTCTTGTATCTGGATGTGAGTTGGCCGATTGGTTTGCATTAAGATGCCTTGTAACCTCTGATGATTTACCTAAAAAACTAGGTCCTGGTGCTAAGTTGAAATTGTTTTTTATTCCAAAAAAAGATATAGAAGTGATTGATACGTGGAGCGTAGGAGGCCTCAAAGGGACTGGTAGTCACGATGTAGAAATTAAGAAGGCTTTTGTAAAGGAGGGATATACCGTAGATTTTACTAGTCCGGTTCACATCAATAATGCTTATAGTCGTTTACCTATAGGCTGTGTTAATGCCGCTGGTAATGCTGCAATGGCTTTAGGTTTGCTAAAATCAGCTACAGACGCGTTGGTTGAAATTTGCCTTGAGAGAGTTACTCCAGGAAAAAATCCTGATTTACGAGACAGACTAACCATACAAACTGCAATAGCAAAAAGTAAGACTATATTGAATGCTACGCGTTCGCAATTGCATAATTCTGTTTCAACTATATGGAATGAATCTCTAGAAAGTAACACCTATACAGATGAGCAATTAGCTGATGTATGGGCTGCTTCTTATAATGCAGCAACATCTGCAAAATCTATGTTATCTGAAATTTATTCAGTGGCAGGCACAGCTTCATTATATACTAAATCTCGAATTGAAAGAGCGCACAGAGATATTTTCGCTGTTCTTCAACATGGAATTATTCAACCTCATTGGATGAATCAAGCGGGAATGGCTTATCTCGGACTTACACCAACAGGAGCTATGTTTAGGACATAAACTTCAAACTATTTGTTGAATACTACTTTTTAAATTTTTTACTACTAATAATCACGTTAAGGCTAATAAAGTATTGGCTAATAAAAATGAAATATAATGATTGAAATTATAAGAGACAAATATCAGTGGTCTGAGCAATTATCCTTGGTTAAACAATTAGATTTTTACCACACTTACGACTACCATTACTTATCGAAAAAAGATAATGAGTTACCTATACTTATTAAATATACAGACGGTTTTACGTCATTACTTTTCCCGTTACTATTAAGAAATATTGAAAACTCAAACTATAAAGATGCCATATCTGTATATGGATATGCTGGATTATTAGCTCTTAATATAGACGAGAATTTCAAAAAAGAAAATTTTCACAACGAGCTTAATGCCTTCTTTAATGAGAATAAAATTGTAACTGTGTTTTCAAGACTTCATCCATTCTTAGATTGTCAGGAAACTATTCTAGATGAACTCGGAACTATCACTACTTTGGGCAAAGTGGTCTATAAAGATTTGAGTGATACTATTGAAAATCAGCGAGCACAATATAATAGACGATTAAAAACGTACTTAAATAAATCTCGTAGACTTTGTACAATAATAAAAGGTAAAATAGAAGATCACCTTGATTCTTTTATCAACTTGTATATTGAAAATATGAGACGAGTTATTGCAGATGCAAGCTATTTCTTTGATAAAGAATATTTTGTTCAACTTTTATCAAGTAGTGATTTTAATTCTGAATTTTCGCTATGTATACATAATGAATCACAAGAAATTATTGCAGGAGCAATTTTTATAAAAACAGGTAATATTGTTCAGTATCATTTATCGGGCCTTAGTGAAGACTATATGGATCTAAACCCAATTAAGCTCATTATTGATGACATGCGAATTAAGTCTACTAAAGAAGGCTATAAATATTTAAATCTAGGAGGTGGAAAAGGCAGCAAGGAAGATTCTCTTTTTAAATTTAAAAGTGGTTTTTCTAAAGACTTTAAAGACTTTAAAATATGGAAGTACGTAGTAGATGAAAATGCTTATAAATTATTAACTGAGAACCATCTTGGTTGTGAAATAGGAATTGCTTCTCAAAATAAAGACTTTTTTCCTGCTTATCGCTCAAAACTAGAGATGGTATAACAACTGTTACTAGCTTTAAGAATTAACGCTATTATGTAACGCTCGTAATTAATACCTTAGTTTTTGTCGTCTTAAAAAGATAAAGGACTAACTTATAAATATTTAACAGTTTGGTTTTTCCCACTACTGGTTTTTTTTACTCTAAGCCTTTGGCTTATCATTTTTGTTTCATTAGTAAGTGAAACATAAAATAAAAGTTTTAGTCAAGTGCTTAACTGAAAATTTAGTATTATTAACCCGTTGTGCATTTTAATAAAATTCGTCAATTGGAGTAAATTTTACGATTATAATGAGTAAAATTTGTATCGAGAATAGAATTTGTTACTCTAAATTGGTTCTCTACACGATTTTTATACCTCAAAATCACTCGAACTGACGTTCTAAATATGCTTTTAAGTTCAAAATGCACAACGGGTTATTATTAATAGTATTTATTTAAAGTATATGACATACCAAGATGTTTTTGTGGAGTTCTGGGAACACGTAAAAGAAAGTATTGCAGCAGGCACTTTTGCGAAATTAACTATGGCAAAAACCATAGGTAAACCGGAATTAAAAAATATATTTATAAGACCAATAAATACTGATGATGGTTTTAAGGTGATGCTTAAATATAGCTTTAGACTAAGAGAAACCGAAGATGTTGAAGAAGCGTTGACTTTAGAAGAAGCGTTACCTATTTTAAAATCACATTTAAAAACCCATTTTTTATCTGTTCTGTTATTTACCACAACTAAGGATGTTACTTTTAAAGTAAACAAGAAAGGTTTAGGTAGTATTGCAGAAAATCATCCAACATTTAAAAACGTAAAACAAGCATAAGATGCATTAAAATACGTGAAGTTACGTATTGATATTGCTGTCTAAAACGGCTAACTTTACTTAGTATTTGATGTAAGTTATTAAAACGGACTCATATCATAGGTTAGGCAGCATTAAAAACTGAGCAATAATAAAATTATATAGAATTAATAAGCTATTGGTTTTCAAAAAGTAAACATTCAATTTGAAAACAATACCAAAATAGTAATAAGGGAATGGATTAGCAAATTACAGACCAATTAGAAAGTTTAATTATAATAACCTTATTGAAGTCCTAAATATTAAGTGTGTTGCACTTATGAATTGAACTCAGCTAAATAAAAATTTAAACAAAAAAATGAAATATTTTAGTTGTCTTTTACACTAGTATTTATTACATGCCTTTTAAATTGTTCTGAGGAGAATATTTTATTCTTCACGAGAAGGTTATGGAGGTAAAATAAATATGCATGACGAATATGGCTTGACTAGATCTGGCACCTATAGTTTAGTAAAATTTAGAAGATTTTCAGATAATTTTTAACCTTATTATTAATGCAGTAAAAATTGATTTAAAATTATTGGTTTTATTTTTTTAAGCAATTGGAAACAAAGCATAGCGCAGGCTAATAAGTTGAAAATATAATAAGTGCTAAAGACATACAATAAAGGTAGTTCTGTACTTACAAAAGTAGTTTTTAAACCGAAACAGAATGCATACAAATCCCTTACTCAGTTTGTAGAAACACATTAAGCACAACTTAAATTAGCTTTGTAATCATTTCAAAAACTTTTAATTAAAACTATTCCACGAATTAACTACATTTGCAGTCGCAAAAATAATATGTTATGAAAGCCGGAATTGTAGGATTACCAAACGTAGGAAAATCAACTTTATTTAATTGTTTATCTAACGCTAAAGCGCAAAGTGCTAACTTTCCGTTTTGTACGATTGAGCCTAATATTGGTGTGGTTAATGTGCCAGATCCAAGATTACAGAAACTAGAAGAATTAGTTAATCCAGAACGCGTATTACCAGCAACAGTAGAGATTGTTGATATCGCAGGTTTGGTAAAAGGAGCAAGTAAAGGCGAAGGCTTAGGTAATCAGTTCTTAGCTAACATTAGAGAAACCGATGCTATTTTACATGTGTTACGTTGTTTTGATGATGAAAATATAATTCACGTTGATAATTCAATAGATCCTATTAGAGATAAGGAAACCATTGACATGGAATTACAGCTTAAAGACTTGGAGACAGTAGATAAGAAGTTGGATAAAGTAAAACGAGCTGCAAAAACGGGTAATAAAGAAGCACAGAAAGAAGAAGCTGTACTTTTAAAAATTAAAGCAAGCCTAGAGGCTGGCATCTCATTAAGAGCTTTAGAGTTTTCAGAAGAAGATTATGAGGATTTTGTAAAGCCATCTCAATTTATTACAGATAAACCAGTAATGTATGTGTGTAATGTAGATGAAGGTTCTGCAATAACAGGAAATGCTTACGTAGATAAAGTTAAAGACGCTGTAAAAGACGAAAATGCAGAAGTTTTAGTTTTAGCAGTTGGTACAGAAGCAGATATTAACGAATTGGACGACTATGAAGAGCGTCAAATGTTTTTGGCAGATATAGGTTTAGAAGAACCGGGTTCAGCAAAGTTAATTCGTTCAGCATACAAGTTGTTAAATCAGCAAACGTATTTTACAGCAGGTGTAAAAGAAGTTAGAGCTTGGACCGTAAATGTTGGTGCAACAGGACCACAAGCTGCAGGAGTAATTCATACCGATTTTGAAAAAGGTTTCATTAGAGCAGAAGTTATTGCTTATAATGACTACGTAGAATACGGAAGTGAATCTAAAGTAAAAGAAGCTGGTAAAATGCGTATAGAAGGAAAGAATTACGTTGTTAAAGATGGTGATGTCATGCATTTCTTGTTTAACGTTTAGTTTGTCATTAATTTTGTTTTAGACTAAAGCTAACTGCTATATAAGACAAAAATGAAAAAAGCGTTATTATATTTTTTAATTTTCCCGACTTTTCTTTCAGCTCAAATAAACGAAAGTGATTCACTTAAAGTTAAGGCGAGCCTCTCTATTACAGGGTTTTGGCAAGATGGCAATGTAGAAACCTTAATCTTAAGAGGACGTACAGACTTTAGTATTAAGCCTTGGGAAAAATGGGTATTTAAAAACACAAACTCTTATGTCTACCAAGAGTTTGGAAAAGAAAAAGCAGATGCCGATTTTTTGAGTCTTAATTTTCTGTATTTCAATCCAGAACGACGTTTTTACCCTCAAGTTTTAGGCGTTGTAAGTACTAATTTCCGTAGAGAAATAGACTTGCGTTACTTAGTCGGCGCTGGTGCAACCTACCAAATATTAGATAAAAAAGATAACTGGCTTAAAGCTTCACTTACTTTCGAATATGAAGAGACTGATTTTGCTAGGGGTGTTTTTAATAACGCTGAGTATAATGGTGACCAATCTATCAATACCTTTCGTAGTACAATTTGGTTAAACGGAAGATATGAATTGTTTAAGAAAAAAATTATCTTAACACACGAAACCTATTTTCAGCCTTCTTTGCAGCAAAGTGATAACTATCGTTGGCAAGGAGAAATTGGTATAGATTTACCCCTTTGGAATTTTTTAAGCTTTAAAGTGAACTACCGTCACACGTTTGAAAGTATAGTTATAGAAAACCAAGAGAGAGAGGATAAGTTTTTAACTTTTGGCTTTACGCTTAAAAGTTTTTAAGCTGTAAAATTATAAGGGTTATGCCAACACTAGAAATCAAAACACTAATTAAGGCAGATTTAAAAACCTGTTTTGATTTATCGCGCAATATAGATTTTCATCAAGAATCACTAGAACATTCTAAAGAAAAAGCAATAGCAGGTAAAATCTCTGGCTTAATAGAACTTGGAGAATGGGTGACTTGGGAAGCGACGCACTTTGGTGTTAAACAGAATTTAACCTCAAAAATTACTGAATTTAAATCGCCGACTTATTTTGTAGATGAACTGGTTTCAGGAGCTTTCAAATCCTTTAAGCACGAGCATATTTTTGAGACATCTTATGATAATAAATTTGATGTTGATTATACAATAATGACCGATAGATTTACGTTCAAATCGCCATTAGGTCTTTTAGGGAAATTAGCAGATGTCCTTTTTTTAAAACGTTATATGACAAATCTCTTGGTTACTAGAAACATTGTTTTAAAGCAAAAGGCAGAAGAATTATTTAGTATTTGATTCAAACACAATGTTCTCAACAACATTCGCTCTTTATTGTTAATTACTTTACCCAAACGGTATTTCATGTTTTATGGTATAGTCTTATATTAGCCCTTCATCTAAAATTACGTCCTAATTTCTATGGCAGAACAGTCTAATTATACTGAAGATAATATTCGCTCACTCGATTGGAAAGAACATATCCGAATGCGCCCTGGTATGTATATCGGTAAATTAGGCGATGGTTCTTCGCCAGATGATGGTATTTATATTTTACTCAAAGAGGTTCTAGACAATTCTATCGATGAGTTTGTTATGGGAGCAGGCAAGACTATTGAGATTTCAGTGCAAGGCGAACGTGTTATTGTTAGAGATTACGGTCGTGGTATACCTTTAGGTAAAGTTGTAGATGTAGTGTCTAAAATGAATACTGGTGGAAAGTACGATTCTAAAGCCTTTAAGAAATCTGTAGGTTTAAATGGAGTAGGTACAAAAGCAGTTAACGCTTTATCCTCTTATTTTAGAGTTGAATCTACCAGAGATGGTAAATCGGCTTCAGCTGAATTTGAACAAGGAAATCTTACAGATCAAGATTTATTAGATGACACATCTCGACGTAAAGGAACAAAGGTTTCATTTGTTCCTGATAGTATCATTTTTAAGAATTATAAGTATAGAAATGAGTATATTATTAAGATGCTTAAAAACTACGTGTACCTAAACCCAGGGTTAACAATTGTTTTTAATGGTGAAAAGTATTTTAGTGAAAACGGACTTAAAGATTTGTTAAGTGAAAACATTAATGAATCTGATATGCTATACCCTATAATTCATCTTAGAGGTGATGACATAGAAATAGCAATTACGCATAGTAAAACACAGTATAGTGAAGAATACCATTCGTTTGTAAATGGACAAAATACGACACAAGGTGGAACACATTTAACAGCTTACAGAGAATCTATAGTTAAAACGATTAGAGAGTTTTATGGTAAAACTTATGAAGCTTCAGATATAAGGAAATCTGTCGTGACTGCGATTGCCATAAAAGTAATGGAACCTATTTTTGAGAGCCAGACCAAAACCAAGCTTGGTTCTACAGATATGGGAGGAAAACTGCCTACTGTTAGAAGCTATATCAATGATTTCGTTAAGAAGTACTTGGACAATTTTTTACATAAAAACCCCAATTCTGCAGAAAAGATTCAACGTAAAATTCTTCAAGCAGAACGTGAGCGTAAAGAATTATCTGGTATTAGAAAATTAGCAAAAGACCGCGCTAAAAAATCAAGTCTTCATAATAAAAAATTACGCGATTGTCGCGTGCACTTTGGTGATACTAAAAATGCAAGAAATCTAGAGACAACCTTGTTTATTACTGAAGGAGATTCCGCTTCTGGTAGTATAACAAAATCACGTGATGTTAATACACAAGCCGTTTTTAGCCTAAAAGGGAAGCCTTTAAATTCTTATGGTTTAAGTAAAAAGATTGTTTATGAGAATGAAGAATTCAATCTATTACAAGCCGCTTTAAACATAGAAGAATCTCTTGAAGATTTAAGATATAATAATGTGGTGATAGCTACTGATGCTGATGTTGATGGTATGCACATTAGATTATTGTTGATCACGTTCTTCTTGCAATTCTTCCCAGAAGTTATAAAAGAAGGGCATTTGTATATTTTACAAACTCCGTTATTTAGAGTTAGAAATAAAAAGGAAACGATTTATTGTTATTCACCGGAAGAACGAAGAGAAGCCGTTGAAAAATTAAAACCAAAACCAGAGATTACTCGATTTAAAGGTTTGGGTGAAATTTCTCCCGATGAATTTGTTCATTTTATAGGAGAAGATATACGATTAGATCCTGTAATGTTAGATAAGGATATGTCTATTGAAGAATTATTATCTTTTTACATGGGTAAAAACACACCAACACGTCAAGAGTTTATTATTAATAACTTGAAAGTTGAATTGGATGTTATTGAGGATTAAGATTAAAAATTTAATTGTTTATTAATCTTACGAAAGCAGCAAGCGATATATAGAATAAAACAAGAATAGAATAAGAATAAATTCCTGTAAGCAAAGGAATGTTAAGTATATGAGCGAAGAAAACGACCCATTAGAAAATAGTGATAACGAACAAAATTTAGAACCTCAAGAAACTATTACCAAGGTGACTGGGATGTTTAAAGATTGGTTTTTAGATTACGCATCTTATGTAATTTTAGAGCGTGCAGTACCAGCAATAGAAGATGGTTTTAAGCCTGTGCAGCGTCGTATTATGCACTCTATGAAAGACTTAGATGATGGTCGTTATAACAAAGTAGCAAATATTGTAGGTCACACGATGCAGTACCACCCTCATGGTGATGCGAGTATCGCAGATGCTATGGTGCAAATTGGTCAGAAAGATTTATTGATTGATACCCAAGGAAACTGGGGAAATATTTTAACTGGAGATCGCGCAGCAGCATCAAGATATATTGAAGCTAGACTATCTAAGTTTGCCTTAGACGTGGTTTATAATCCAAAGATTACAGAATGGCAATCGTCTTATGATGGCAGACGTAAAGAGCCTACGAATTTGCCAGTAATGTTTCCCATGCTTTTAGCGCAAGGAGGAGAAGGTATTGCTGTAGGTTTATCTACAAAGATTTTGCCACATAATTTCATTGAACTTATCGAGGCTTCGGTTAAGCATCTTAAAGGTAAACGTTTTACAATATTGCCAGATTTTCCAACTTCAGGTAATGCAGATTTTTCTAACTATAATGATGGATTAAGAGGAGGGAAAGTTCGTGTTCGCGCTAAGATTTCGCCAGGTGATAAAAATACGTTGGTCATTACTGAAATTCCTTTTAGTACCACAACGTCATCCCTTATAGATTCGATTCTAAAAGCGAATGACAAAGGAAAAATTAAGATAAAAAAAATTGAAGATAATACAGCGGCTAACGTAGAAATATTAATTCATTTACCATCTGGTTTATCACCAGATAAAACGATTGACGCTTTATATGCATTTACCAGTTGTGAAACGTCTATTTCGCCATTAGGTTGTGTGATTGAAGACAACAAGCCTTATTTTGTTGGTGTATCAGAGATGTTGCGTCGTTCTACAGACAATACGGTTCAACTTTTAAAAAGTGAACTAGAAATTAAACTAAGTGAGTTTCAAGAGCAGTGGCACTTTGCATCTTTAGAGCGTATTTTTATTGAAAAGCGAATCTATCGCGATATTGAAGAAGAAGAAACTTGGGATGGTGTAATTAATGCTATTGATAAAGGACTTCAACCACATATAAAACATTTAAAACGTGCAATTACTGTTGATGATATTACGCGTTTAACAGATATTAGAATTAAACGTATTTCTAAATTTGATATTGACAAAGCACAGCAAAAGATTGATGCTTTAGAAGATCAAATAGCTCAAGTAAAACATCACTTAGCGAATCTAATAGACTATGCGATAGCATATTTTGAAAGACTTAAAAAAGAATACGGAGAAGGTAAAGAACGCAAAACAGAAATCAGAGTTTTTGATGATGTAGATGCGACTAAAGTTATTATACGTAACACAAAACTTTATGTTAATAGAGAAGAAGGTTTCATTGGTACAGCTTTAAAGCGTGACGAGTATGTTTGTGATTGTAGTGATATAGATGATATCATCGTTTTTACTAACGATGGTAAAATGATGGTGACTAAAGTCGACTCTAAAACGTTTATTGGTAAAAATATTATTCACGTCGCTGTATTTAAGAAGAAAGACAAGCGTACTATTTATAATATAATTTATCGTGATGGCAAAGGTGGTTCTTCTTACTTAAAACGTTTTGCTGTAACTAGTATGACTAGAGATCGTGAATACGATTTAACTAACGGTAACAAAGGTTCTGCATTATGGTATTTTTCCGCAAACCCAAATGGGGAAGCAGAAATAGTGACTATTATGTTACGCCAAGCAGGCAGTATTAAAAAACTGAAATGGGATTTAGACTTCTCTGATATTCTAATAAAAGGAAGAACGTCTAAGGGCAACCAGGTTACTAAATATGGAATTAAACGCGTAGAACTCAAAGAAAAAGGTGTGTCGACCTTAAAACCTCGTAAAATTTGGTTTGATGATACCGTACAGCGGCTTAATGTTGATGACCGAGGTGAATTGATTGGTGAGTTTAGAGGAGAAGATCGTTTATTGATCATTACACAAAGTGGTATGGTTAAAACAATAATACCAGAAATGACGACGCATTTTGATAGTGATATGATTGTGCTAGAAAAATGGATTCCTAAAAAACCAATTTCTGTTATTTATTATGATGGTGAAAAAGAGCGTTACTATGTAAAGCGTTTTTTAATTGAGCAAGAAGGAAAAGAAGAGTCTTTTATTTCAGACCATTCTGATTCTCAACTAGAGATTGTGTCAACAGATTGGAGACCAATGGCAGATGTGGAGTTTACCAAGGAAAGAGGTGTGGATCGTAAGGAAAACCTAGAAGTTAATCTTGAAAAATTTATTGCAGTAAAAGGGATTACAGCTCTTGGAAATCAATTAACTAAAGATAAAATAAATCAAGTGAGTTTGCTAGAGTCTTTGCCTTATGAAGCACCAGAAGCCAAGCCAGCAGATGAGATGGAAGTTGTTGATGAGGAGACTATCTCGAATGTGCCAAAACTAGAAACTGATTCTAAGTCTGATGACTCTTTAAATTCAGATGATAAAGGGCAGGCTAGTTTATTTTAATTTTTCTTTTCTAGCTTCTAAAATTTACAAACTCAAGAAAAAGTAAAAAACCAATTGAACAATAAGGAAAGTCTCTAATAATTGCAGCGATAATTTTGTCAAATAATTAAGTTTTCACAAGGTTAGTTAGTTTTAGTTGTTAACATTAAACCAATAAGTATTAAAAATATAATCTATACTGATATAATTTCTAAGAAGGTAAGTGTTATTAATGCTAAGATAACATCAGAATTCATTAAGAAATCTAATTAATCTTTACCGCTAAGCCTTTCTCTACTAAAAGAGGTCTATTGGACTTTTTAACTGCGAGCTTATATTCAAAAGTATATGAGTTGTCCGATGTAGATAGGATTTTCATGTGTATCGCATCTTTTTCAGCATTATTGATGGGGTTAATTTTTTTAAGAATGAATTCGCAATCATTAATCCATCTTACAGAAGATGAATCTACTTTGCCTTCATAGTAATCGATATTCCAAAGTTTTGTACGTTCAAACTGACCAATTTTTTCAATTCCATCAATGGTGTATTTAAATTCAAACGTACCTGTTTTAAAATCTGTACAATCTCGCTCTATATTGTAGCAACTAACTAGCATTAATGCAAATAAAATTAAAAAACAACGTTTCATTTTAAATCTTTTTGCAAAGGTAAGAAATAGCTTTCTGAATTTTAAGGCTTGTAACTTTTAAAAGTACCGTCTTTATAGAAAATCACAATTTTTTCAATTTCAGAATCAGAATCAGAGTTTTTAATAAGTTGATCTGAATCTTCAATAATTAAATTTGAATTTGGTGATTCAGAGATTTGACTTGTATTAGGAAATGTGCCTTTGCCATTTAGTAACCAATATAATTCGACTTCTGGATAGGAGTTAAGTACTTTCATTACAAAATCTAAACTAGGCTTGTTTCTGCCTGAAAGTATATGTGAAATACTAGAGCGTTGCACACCAATTTTTTCAGCAAAACCAGAGGCACTCTCTTCATAAAAATCGATAACTTTTTGAAGTCGTAAAGTAAAATCTTTTGAGTTTATCAATGTAAACTAGTTTTTAGATAAATTAACGTTACAAATGTAACAAATAGTATGTTCTAGATTTGCTAATTGATACTTAATTGTATTTTTATATTAAATATAAACTTTTAATATATACATTTAAATAATTGAATTTCAATATATTATGTATTTAAAATTATTTATGTTGAATTATATTTAATACTCATTATTAAAGGATAGTGTTTTTTGAGTTTAGTGTTTAGTATTGTAACAAAATGAGCGGCTTTAATTGTTTACAATTGTAAAATATCAAATCGTTACATTTGTGATTAAGTAAGATGTTCTATGGATCTAAATCAAATAAATACAACTTATAAATCAGTTAAAGAATCGACTTTATTTGGTCGTTACATCACAAATAATCACATTGAAAAATGTTTTAAAAAGTGCTCTAAAACTACTGTTTCTACATTAGGACTTTCTGTAGAAAATCGTCCAATTTATGGAATCACTTATGGCAAAGGAAAAACGAAAGTTTTACTTTGGTCACAAATGCACGGTAATGAATCTACAACTACAAAAGCTCTGTTTGATTGTTTTAATCTGTTTGAAACAGAGAACGCGTTAACCAAAAAGATATTAAATCAGTGTACTGTTTTTGTTATTCCAATTTTAAATCCGGATGGAGCAGAAAGTTATACACGCTTAAATGCCAACAAGGTTGATCTAAATAGAGACGCACAAGATTTAACACAACCAGAAAGTAAGCTGCTACGACAGGTTTATGATAATTTTAAGCCAGACTATTGTTTTAATTTACATGGTCAACGTACTATTTATAGTGTTGCTGATACTAATGTTTCTGCTACGTTATCTTTTTTAGCACCTTCTCAAGATATTGATTGTACACTAACGCCAAACAGAAAAGTTGCCATGTCAATCATTGCTGAGATTAATACGGCATTGCAGAATGAAATACCAAATGGCATTTCACGTTATGATGATGCTTTTAATTTGAATTGTGTGGGTGATACGTTTCAAAGTTTTGGTGTACCAACACTTTTGTTTGAAGCTGGTCATTATCGTAATGATTATGATAGGGAAGAGGTGAGACGGTTTGTTTTTATGTCAATTTTAAAAGGATTGGAAGTGATTTCAAAAGTTCATGATGATAGCTTTTATAAAGCGTATTTTAAAATTCCAGAAAACAAGAAATTGTTTTGTGATATTATTATTAGAAATGCCAAGTTGAATAACGTCTCAGACAAATCTATTGACATTGTTATTCAGTACAAAGAAGTTTTATTAAACGATAGCATCGATTTTGTTCCTATCATTGAATCGATTTCAAATTTAGATGCTCTTTATGGACATAAAGAGATTAATGCTAAAAATGAAATTGTCAAAAATTCACAAAACTTAACTCTAGAAGTTACCAACGAAACCGATTTCGTTATGATAAATAATGAAAAAACCTCATTAAAACGGTAATATATTCGCCTTTTGATGCGTATTTGATATATAAAATGTCTTATTTTTGCATATAGTTTAAAGAAAATACAAATATGGCAAAGTTTAAATTGGACGAAATAGATCATCAAATATTGGATATGTTAATAGATAATACGCGTATTCCATTTACGGATATTGCGAAAAAATTATTAATTTCTGCTGGTACAGTTCATGTAAGGGTTAAGAAAATGGAAGAAGCTGGTATCATAAAGGGTTCTTCATTAACATTAGATTACAAGAAGTTAGGCTATTCATTTATTGCATATGTGGGTGTTTTTCTTCAAAATACATCGCAAACTAAATTTGTTTTAGAGCGTATTAGTTCGATTCCTTATGTTACAGTAGCTCATATTACTACGGGTAAATTCAATATTTTTTGTAAGGTAAGAGCAAAGGATACTATGCATGCTAAGGATATTATATTTATGTTAGATGATATTGAAGGTGTTTATAGAACAGAGACTATGATATCTTTAGAAGAAAGTATTAATGATAAAAAGCGACTGATGCATACCATCTTTAATGAGCTATAAGAAATAACAACATCAATAAAATCCTTAGTTAATTATATGACTAAGGATTTTTTGTTTTAAACCAATAACTATGATTTCAGATTTATTAAATACAAACGAGTTTAATCCATATTATACTACATATATTAATAATACAGCCCATGAGGATATAATAAAAGGTCTAAAGTCTAATTTGGTTTCTGTTCCAAAGTTCTATTCTAATATTCCTGATAGTAAGCACAACTATGCTTATGCTGATGATAAGTGGACGGTAAAAGAGATTCTGATTCATATAATTGACACAGAGCGTATTTTTGCATATCGTGCCTTGCGTATTGCTAGAAAAGATAAAACACCCTTATCTGGTTTTGAGCAAGATGATTATGTTTTAGAAAGTAATACGTCTCAACGTACTTTAACTAGTTTAATTGAAGAGTTTAAAGCTGTAAGAATGGCAACAATTGCTTTATATAAAAGTTTAAACCTGGATACGTTTTTAGAGCTTGGTGTTGCGAGTGGTTCAAATATATCAGTTCGTGCTTTGGGTTACATTATTACAGGTCACGAAAATCACCATAACCAAATAATTACAGAGCGTTATCTCTAAGAATCGTAAAAATTAAAAGCTTCTAAGATTAGTGAATTACTAGCTTCGCAATCTATTTTAGCTTGCCCTATAGACTCTAGAAGCACAAACTTAACAATGCCATGACTATTCTTTTTATCATATTTTAAAAGCTCAATGATGCTACTTTTGTCATTTTCTAGAAATATGGTCTTTTGATATGTTTTGAGAATGGCGTCTTTTATATGGTTTAAAGCTTCGATAGATAACCCACAAACTTTATGAGATAAATAAGTTTCTAATATCATGCCTATAGCTATAGCTTCACCATGAAGAAGTGGTGTTTTATCAGCGTTTTCTAAAAAATAACTTTCAATGGCGTGACCTAATGTATGTCCGAAATTGAGTGTTTTTCTTAGTCCTTGTTCTCTAGGATCTTCAGTTACTATGGTATTTTTTATTATAACAGAATCATAAATTAATTGCTCTAAATCAGAAATATCTAAATTTTGAAGATTCGTAAGAACATTCCAATAATTTTCATCATAGATTAGGCCATGTTTTATCATTTCAGCATAACCCGAAACCATCTGATTTTGAGGCAATGTACTTAAGTAGTCAATATCAATACCAACCATTTCACCTTCATTAATAATACCAATCTGATTTTTTAACGCACCTAAATCTACTCCTGTTTTTCCGCCAATAGAAGCATCTACCATTGCTAGAAGTGATGTTGGTATATTTATGTATTTTATGCCACGCATAAAAGTTGATGCTACAAAACCGCCTAAATCGGTAACAACTCCACCACCTAGATTAATAAGCAAGCTCTTTCTATCTGCATTATACTCAGATAAAGCTTCCCAAACACCAGTGCAGATATCTATAGTTTTATGATCTTCTCCTTCTGGGATTTCCATGACCTCAATAATAATATCATCAGACTCTAATTTTTCTAAAAACTGAGGTAAACAATACTCGTGAGTATTGGTATCTACTAGGATAAAAATTTTAGAAGGTTGTGTGGTTTTGATGTGTTTATTTAGCTCAGAATAGACCTCAGAATTAAAATAAACCACAGCGTTTTTGGTAGAAATTGATTTCATTATAGTGATACCTAAAATTAAGTTGTGAAAATACTTAGTTTTCTACAAAAAAGTAAAACTTAGAATAAATATATTTGCATAATTAATTTTTAGAATGATAAATAAAACCCTTTTTGAAAATACAGAAACTGCTTTTGCTTTAAAATCAGATTCTGAATTAGAACGTGCCTATTTTTTGTTTAAGATGATTTCCGTACAACCTTTAGTCCGTATTGGTACTGCAGCCACAAATTTTGCACTTAAAGCTAAATTGCCAGTTGAAGCACTCATTAGATCTACTGTATTCGATCATTTTTGTGGTGGAGTTAATGAAGAAGATTGTTTGCCCGTAATAGATAAGCTTTTTACACACAAAGTTAGTTCTGTTTTAGATTATTCGGTTGAAGGAAAAGAATCAGAAGAACAGTTTGATGGTGCTTTAGAAAAAATCTTGAAAATTATACAATTCTGTGATGATAGAGAAGCTATGCCTATCGTTGTTTTTAAACCCACAGGTTTTGGCCGTTTTTATCTATATCAAAAGAAAACAGAAGGTCTAGAGTTTACTAAAGAGGAGCAAAACGAATGGAATAGAGTAGTAGCTCGGTTTGATGCTGTTTGTAAGTTGGCAGAAGAAAAAGAGGTTGAAGTATTAATTGATGGAGAAGAAAGTTGGATGCAAGATGCCGCAGACGACCTGGTAGAAGATATGATGTCTCTTTACAATAAGAAAAAAACAATAGTCTATAATACATTACAAACCTATAGATGGGATCGTTTAGATTATTTAAAAGGTTTGCATAATCGTGCTAATAAAGATGGTTTTACAATAGGAATGAAGATTGTACGTGGTGCATACATGGAAAAAGAACGAAAAAGAGCTGATGAAAGAGACTATAAGTCACCTATTTGTGAAACCAAAGCTATTACAGACGATAACTTTAATACGACCTTGAAGTATATTTTAGAAAACAATAAAACGATTTCTGTTTTTATAGGTACTCATAATGAAGCAAGTAGCTATTTAGCAATGGGTTTAATGAATGACTTAGGGATTAGTAGAAATAATAACAACATATGGTTTGGTCAATTATACGGAATGAGCGATCATATTAGTTTTAATCTAGCCTCGGAGGGTTACAATGTTGCTAAGTATATTCCTTTTGGGCCAGTTAAAGATGTGATGCCTTACTTAATTAGAAGAGCGGAGGAGAACACTTCTGTTGCTGGGCAGACTAATAGAGAGTTGGTATTATTAAAATCTGAGAAAAAACGACGTAGAATGTAAAAAAACAGCAACCAATCAATTGATTGGTTGCTGTTTTTAAAAGTTTATTATATAGTTTAACTAAAACTATACCATTTATTTTTCGTGTTCTTATTAGGATTGTTACCATAACCATAACCATAACCATAACCACCTTTACCTCTTTTAACACCGTTTAATAACAGAGTCATATTTGGTAATCGTTTCTCATTGTATAAAGTTTGTGCCACATCTGATAATTGTCTCTTATCTACATTATCAGCACCTACAACATAAATAAACATATCTGCAAAATTTGCTATTAAAAGTGTATCGCTTACAATGCCTACGGCTGAAGTATCTACAACAATATAATCGTATTTATCTTCAAAATAGTTAAATAATTCTTTAATCCGATCACTCATTAATAATTCAGACGGATTTGGAGGAATAGTCCCCGAAGGTATAATGTCTAAGTATTTATTCTCTTTATGTTTAATAACAATATCTTGAGGCTTTATTTTATTGTCTACAATAAAATCTGATAGTCCTATTTTAGATTCGTCTTTTAATCCTAAATAATTCATGATTTTAGGGACTCTAATATCCATCTCAATTAAAAGAACAGACTTTTCTGAGAATGAAATTGACGATGCTAAATTAGTACTTGTATGCGATTTACCTTCTTGCGCCTTGGTAGACGTAATAAATATTTTTTTAGACCCATCGGTTGTGCTTTTTAACATAAAATCTATGTTTGATCTTATAATTCTAAAAGCTTCAGCTTTTGGTGAATAATCAACTTTTTTGATTAATGTTTCTTTTTTAGAAGTTTTAGGTATATCACCAATATAAGGTATATCTAAAATATCAATTAAATCGTTTTTTCTGTAAATTTTAGTATCTGTTAAAATTATAAGGTAAATTACCGCAATAGGAAGAGCTAACCCAAATATAAATGCTGCCAAATATGTAATTGTTGGATTTGGTGCTACAGGACGAAATGAGGAATAAGCACTATCAATAATTTTAGCATTAGGAGAATACATACCTAATCGAATTGTTGTTTCTTCTCTCTTTTCCAATAGATAGAGGTATAATGACTCTTTCATACCCTGTTTACGTTCAATATCTCTAAATTGTCTCTGTCTTTTAGGAGCACTATAGATCTGTCCGCGAATACGTACATCTTCTTTATTTAAAGTATTAAGAGTAATATTATTTGATTGCTTCATATTACTTAAAGTATTCTGAAGGCTAGATTCTTGCTGGCTTATTTGATCGTTAAGTTTTATAACAGTTGGGTTTATTTCACTTGAGTTTTTAAGAATTTTATCTCTTTGATAGACCAATTCATTGTAGTTTTTAGTGATCAGGTTTACTCCGGAGTCATCAACTACATTCAAAGGAAGTAAGTCAGAAGCTTTTCCTTCTACACTAATTTCTTCTTGAAGAAAATCAATAAGTTTTAGCCTATTAGAAGTGACTAATATCTGTGATTCATTATTTTTTTCTCTCTCTAGGTATATATTTGCCTGAGACCCTAAAGCCGTAAGTCTATTGTTTTTTTGTAACTCTTCAGCTGTAAGCTCTACTTGGTTTAACTCTTCAGAAACCTTTGCTAGTCTCGTATTTATAAAATCTGATGTTACATTTACTACAGCTTCTTTATCCGCTAATACATCATTATTATATTCTAGAATAAGTTGGTTTAAAATATCTATAGCTTTTTGAGCAACGGTCTCTTGTAATTCAAGCTTAACAATACTAGATCCTTTCGACGTAGAAACTTTCACTTTTCTCTGATAGCTTCCCACTACGCTATTTAAACGATTGATTGAAACTCTAATATTACTTCCTATTTTAGGTTTATTTTTACCAATATTTGGAGTTATAACATAACCACCATAGCTAGTTTCAATTTTATCACCGAATGAATACACTTCTCCTTCTGAATCAACACGATTCATTAGATATTTATGTTGTTCTTTGAATAAAATAAATTCTGAAGGCGATTTTATTTTAATAAATAAGTTGGTTTTTATTTCATTAATTATTGAATCACTCTGAAAGAAGCTAACTTTAATAGCTGGGTTAGAATAAAGTTCTTTTTCTTTTATTTTACCCTCCTCAAAGTAACTTATATTTAATTTTAATTTTTCAACTATGTTTTTAAATAATGTCCGTGATTGTATAACTGAAATTTCATCTTTTATTTTATCGGAGCCTTGTGAGAAAAGCCCGTTGCTCCCCATTTCTTCCATACTAGGTAGCATAGTTGATTGTTTCTCATCACGTATTTTAATAGTTGCATTGGCTTTATACTCATAATTGGTATATCGCAAATGGGTGAAGGCAATTACCAGTGCTACAATTACAGAAAAGCAAATCCATTTCCAATAGGAAAAAAATAATTCTATTTTTTTCCTAATGTGTAAGCCTGTAATTGAGGTAGATTTAGTATCCATGAAAGAATTTTGACAATTATATTATTTTATTAAAAACACTGCGATAATAGTAGTTAACGTTCCAATTGCAGAAATTAAAAGGCCATTATTTTGAGTATAGGTAGAAGAACGGAGTTTAGCTTTATTAGGCTCCACATAGATAACGTCGTTTTGTTGTAAATAATAAAGAGGTGAACTCACCGTGTTTATTGATGTTAAATCAATTTTAGCAAATTTCTTCTTACCATCTACTTCTCGTATCAATAATACATTCTTTCGTCTTCCATAGATAGTTAAATCTCTTGCAAGACCTAAGGCTTCTAATAACGTAATGCGCTCGTCTTGTATCGTAAATGTTCCTGGACTCGAAACTTCTCCTATAATCGTAACTGTAAAATTCACCAATCTAACATTTACAATAGGGTCTCTAGCATACTCTCTAATACGCTCAGTCAGCATTTTTGTTAATTGTGTTCTGTTTAATCCAGCTATTTTTGTAGTTCCTAAAACCGGAAACTCAATATTACCGTTATAATCTACTAAATAGCTTTGTTGTTGTATAGCACCTTGAGCCCCAATTCCACCAAGATTGTTTGATACTACAGGTAAAGTAAATGGTATAACCGTTTCTGGGTCTAAAGCAGAAACATTAATGGTTAATATATCATCTGGCTTATAAATTAATTGCTCAGGTTCGTTAACAGAAAGTCCTTCTTGTATAGGTTCATCTTGAAAATACACAAGGTTTTTACGAGAGGCACATGAGTGTGCTAAAAATAGTGACAGTATTAAGATTAAGAAGGTTTGATTTTTCATTTGATTTACAATTATAGGTGGTCTATTAAATATTAGGTTTTGTTTTTGTATCTAATACTTCATAGGTTGAGTTATTAGAAATATATTCTGGAATAATTGATTTAATTAAAGCAACTATTTCTAAAGGTTGCGCAATAGAGCTTATGCTTGAAAGTTTTATTATGACTTGTTCTGTCTTATTTATCATAAGTTTTTTTGATTTAGCAATCATTATTTTTTCATGATAAGTCTTTTTGGTGTTTTCACCATCGGCTAGTAATTCTTCATAAATTTTCTCACCTGGACGTAACCCTGTTATTTTAATGTCTATATCTTCTGGATATCGCAATCCAGATAAAATTATCATATTTTTTGCTAGGTTGAATATTTTAATAGGTTCTCCCATATCAAAAACAAAAATCTCACCACCATTACCCATTGCTGCTGCTTCTAATACCAGTTGACACGCTTCAGGTATAGTCATAAAATACCTAGTAATATCTTTATGAGTAACGGTTAAAGGCCCACCATTTTCAATTTGCCTTTTAAATAATGGAATTACAGACCCGTTAGATCCTAAAACATTACCAAATCTTGTAGTTATAAACTTAGTTTGCCCTTTACCTTTTAAACAAGTAACGTAGAGTTCAGCAATTCTTTTTGTCGCACCCATTACATTTGTTGGGTTTACAGCTTTGTCTGTAGATATCAGAACAAACTTGTCAACACCGTGCTTTACAGCTAGATCTGCAACATTTTTAGTTCCTCCTATGTTTACGCTAACTGCCTCAAATGGATTATTTTCCATTAATGGTACATGTTTATATGCAGCAGCATGGAAAACCATTTTTGGTTTATGAAGATCAAATATTTGATCTAATCTGGTTTTATTTCTAACATCAGCTACAATGGCTTCTATGTTAGTTAAACCTCGGTTTTTAAATTCTTGTTGTATATCGTAAAGTGCGGATTCAGCATTATCAACTAAAATTAGTTTTTTATAGTTGTATAGGCTTGCTTTTCTACAAATTTCACTACCTATAGAGCCAGCAGCACCAGTAATTAATATGACTTTATTATCGTATTGCTCTTCTAAATCCGGGTTTTTAATATTAATAGGATCACGACCTAATAAATCTTCAATCTTAACCTCTTTAATTTGTCCTGCACTCAAATCTCCGTCAATCCAACTTTGTACAGGTGGTACAATTTTTACTTTTAAGCCTAAAGTAAATAAGCTGCCAGTAATTTGAAGAAGTCTAGTCGGTTCTATATTCTGAATAGAAATAATAACCTCTTCAATATCATTCTTTGTGATGAAAGATTGTGTAATCTTATTTAAATGTAGTACATGTAATAAATTTATTTTTTTACCAATTTTACGATCATCGTCATCAAGAAAACCGACAATCTCAATACCATTTTTAGTATCATTCTTTATGGCATCATAGGTAAGCATACCAGAATTACCAGCACCAAAAATTAAAACTTTAGTAATTTTATTAAAATCTTGAGTTATATAGTTATATAAGGACTTAATGAATAATTTAAAACCTATTAAAAATAAAATATTTAGTAAAAGGTGGATGTAAACAATAGAACCGGAAATATTAAAAATAGAATCTTCATTAAATTTCCGTGATATCAATGTTACAACAATTAACAATGTTGCTATGATATTGGTACCAATAATTATGTTTATAATATCTTTAAATCCCGTAAAACGTACAACCCCTTTATAAGACCCTACTGCTAGAAAGCTAATTATAGCTACTAATCCTATATATGGTAATTGTTTTGCAACGACGAATGGATCAAACTCTAGTTGGAAATTAAATTGAATTAAATATGCAATGTAAAATGTGCCAATAGTTATGCATATATCAAATAGCATTACTAGCCATTTAGAGGCATATCTTCCCGATATTTTATGTAATAATTCTACTATCATACTGCAAAATACATATTTATAGCAGAAACCACTCTATCTAATTCAGTATCAGTTAAGTTTGAACCGCTTGGAAGACATAATCCTCTTTCAAAAAGTTCATCAGAAACACCATTTAAATAGCTAGGTGCATTACTAAAAATTGGTTGCTGATGCATAGGTTTCCATAAAGGTCTAGATTCTATATTTTCTTTTTCTAAGGCTAATCTCAGGCTTTCTCTTGTGTCTTTTGAATCTAAAAGAATACAAGATAACCAACGATTAGAATAGTAACCTTTAGGTTCATTTAAAAATGAAATTTTAGCTATATTTTTAAAGGAGTCTTGATATAATTGGTGGTTGGAGCGACGCTTATTTACATGACTTTGCAATATAGTCATTTGTCCACGGCCAATACCTGCAATAATATTAGACATTCTATAATTATAACCAATATGAGAATGTTGGTAATGAGGTGCGTCATCACGTGCTTGAGTCGCTAAAAAAACAGCTTTCTCTTTTTGTGCTTTAGTTTTTGTCACTAAAGCTCCTCCACCAGAGGTTGTAATTATTTTGTTTCCATTAAATGATAAAATAGCTAGATCACCAAAAGTACCACAGTTTTGTCCGTTGTAGCGACTTCCTAAAGATTCTGCACTATCTTCAATTATAGGAATATTATAAGCCTCTGCGACTTTATTAATTTCATTTACCTTATAAGGCATTCCGTAGAGATGTACTGCTATAATTGCTTTAGGTTTTTTTCCTTTTGCAATTCTATCTTTAATTGCTATTTCCAGTTGTTCAGGACATATATTCCATGTATCCCATTCGCTGTCAACAAAAATAGGTGTAGCGCCTTGGTAAACAATAGGGTTAGCTGAAGCAGAAAAAGTTTTACTTTGGCAAATAACTTCATCACCATGACTAACACCAAGCATAATAAGGCTTAGATGTAATGCTGAGGTACCAGAGGCTAAAGCAGCAACTTGTCTATCTTCGTTTAAAAAAGTTTGTAAATCGTTTTCAAAACCATTGACGTTTGGTCCAAGCGGAGCAATCCAATTTGTTTCAAAAGCTTCTTTTATGTAAGGTTCTTCATTACCACTCATGTGTGGTGATGAAAGCCATATTTTAGGTTTCATAAGCAAAAATTGTTAAGTAATTAATTATTACTATTCAATTAGATGTCTATAAGAGGGATTTGGGACACAATTTAAAAATCGGTTAAATATGCACCAATAAAATGTAACAACCCAAAATAAAACGATTAAAAGCAGATATTTACGTTGTTAACTAGATACAAGATTTATTTAGCTAAGCATCTTATTTGCAATACATTTGTTATGGGTTGAGCTACTGTAAAATAATTTGTTTCATAGAACTAATTATTTTGTTTTATGACGATTAAGTTTACTGCAATCACTAAATCTACAGTATCTTTATCTTTAATTATTTTTTTTAATACAAACTGGTAAATGAACATCCTAATAACTTCTGCCGGAAGAAGAGTATCACTCGTCAGAGCATTTAAAAAAGAATTAACTAAGATTAATTCTGTAGGAAAAGTATACGCGGCAGATTTTAACCCAAAACTTTCTGCAGCTTGCCATGTTGCTGACGATTATTTTAAAGTTCCTAGACTAGATCAAGTTAATTATTTAGATAAGCTTATTTCTATATGTCTCGAAAATGGTATAAAGCTTATTATACCAACTATAGATACTGAACTTTTGCTATTATCAGAAAATATGGCTTATTTAGAGTCAAAAGGCATAAGAGTCGTTATTTCTTCTTCAGACTTTATTAGAAAATGCCGTAATAAAAGAGTTATTCATGAATTTTTTGAATTAAAAGGGGTCAGAATCGCTAAAGAATATAGAAAAGACAATTACGAATTACCAATGTTTATTAAGCCTTACGATGGTAGTAGAAGTGTAGATACTTACTTAATAAACAGTGAAAGCGATTTAACCAGCTATCATTTTAGTAATGAAAAATTTATGTTTTTAGAGTATATAGATCACGATGAGTTTGATGAGTTTACTTGCGACCTCTACTATTCTAGAGATCATCAGTTAAGATGTGTTGTCCCAAGAAAACGGTTAGAGGTTAGAGATGGGGAAGTTTATAAAGCATTAACAAAAAATAATACCTTAGTTAATTATATAAAAAAACACCTCAATCAAATTGATGGTGCAGTAGGTTGTATTACGGCTCAGTTTTTTCTAAGTAAGTATGATGATTCTAAAATTTGTGCTATAGAAATAAATCCAAGGTTTGGTGGAGGGTATCCTTTATCTTATTTATCTGGTGCTAATTTCCCGAAATGGATTATAGAAGAATACTTATTAAATAAAAGTATTGATGATAAGTTTGATACATGGGAGAGTGACTTATTAATGATTAGATATGATGACGAAATTTTAGTGCATGGATATAAAGATTAGTCAAGACACTGTTATTGTCTTTGATTTGGATGATACGCTTTACAACGAATTAGATTACTTAAAATCAGCCTATCAGCATATAGCGCAACAGCTTGACCAAAAAGATTGGAAACAATTGTATAGTTCGATGCTGTCTTTATACCGATGTAAAGAGAATGTGTTTGAGGTACTAGTTTCAAAATATGGAGTTGAGCAAAAGACTCTTGTTGATATGTATCGTTATCACCTACCAAATATTAATTTGTTTGATGGCATACTTAATATTATAAATAACATTATATCTAAAAATGGAAAACTAGGTATAATAACTGATGGTAGAACTAAAACGCAAATTGCAAAATTAAAAGCTTTAGGGGTTTTTGATTTATTTGATAAAATAATAATATCAGAAGACTTAGGAACTGAAAAACCAGATGAAGCAAATTATAAAGCCATAGAATCTGCTATAAAAGGAACTGAATATTGGTACATCGCAGATAATTTGAAAAAAGATTTTGTGTCGCCTAATAGATTAGGTTGGAAATCAATAGGTTTAATAGATAACGGTAAAAATATTCATTATCAAGCGAATCAGTACATGAGTGAAGCTCATCAACCCAAACATTTTATTCTTAGCTACAACGAGTTAAATATTATATAACATCCTTAATTAATTACTAGATCCCATAAACTCCTCCATTTGAGCATCGTTTGAGCTGTTAACATCTTTTCTATTTACGACCTTATCTATGGTTTTTAAAATAATTTTTATATCTAATAAAAACGACTGATTATTAACATAATAAACGTCTAATTCAAATTTTTGTTCCCAAGAAATAGCATTCCTTCCATTAACCTGAGCCCAGCCAGTTATACCTGGTATAACTTCATGTCGTCTTGTTTGTTTTATGGTATAGCGTTCTAAATATTTAGGTAATAATGGGCGTGGACCTACAAGGCTCATATCACCTTTTAATATATTAATGAGCTGCGGAATTTCATCTAAAGAGTAGCGTCTGCAAATATCACCTGCTTTTGTAATACGATCTTGAGGAGGTAATAACTCACCATCCTTATCTGTCTTATCAGTCATTGTCTTAAACTTAATAATAGTAAATATTTTACCGTTTTCACCTGTACGTGCTTGGTAAAAAAAGGGTTTACCATTATTTTGTATTGCTAATATGATAATTAAAACCAATAATAAAGGTGAAATAATTAAGAGACCTGTAAGTGCAGTTAAAAAGTCGAATAAGCGTTTTATAATGTTTTTATATAGTTTCATTAATTAAATTAATTAAATCATTATTAATTATATTAACATCAAATCGATTCTCAGCATAGGCTCTACTATTAATTCCCATTTCTTCAATTTTCTCTTTATTAATAAGAAAATATTCCATAGCATTGGTTAACTCATTCAAATTCATTGGTTTAATGAGTATGCCGTTTTTGTCTTTTAATATGGTTTCCTTACAACCTGGAGTATTAGTTGTAATTATGGGTAAACCAACAGAAAGTGCTTCTAGAATAGATCTAGGGATTCCTTCTCTATAATACGTTGGCAATACAAAAACATCTCTGTTATAAAGATGTTCAGGTACATTTCTTTGATTACCATGATATATAATAGTCCCATTTTCGTGTAATGCATTCAATTCTTCTAATTTAATAGCAGAAGGAGATTTATCTGGTGCACCAATAACATGAAACTCAGCTTTTGGGTATTTTTCTTTTAAAGTTTTGGCAGCTTCTAAATAAAGAGCTATACCTTTTTCCTTAATTAATCTCGCAACCATTAAGAAACTAATAGTATCTGAAGTGTTTTTTTTAACTCGAGTTTTGTATTGATTTAGATTAACACCAGAGCCACTAACAAGTGCAACTTTATTGTCTTTAGAAATTATCTTGCGATCTAAAAAGAGTTGATAGTCATCGTTATTCTGAAATATAATAATCTTATTCTTACGAATAGATAACTTATACAGTGTTTCATTTAATCTTTGTAATACTCTAGCTTTAAAGGTTAAACCAGTAAAGGCGAAGCCTAATCCTGTTATCAATGAAATAACAGGTACTTTACACTTATTTGCAGCTATTGAGCTATATATAACAGGTTTTACGGTGTAAGGAAAAACTAAGTCAATTTTGTACTCCTTTATTAGAGTTTTTAATTCACTAATTGAATTAAGGTCTTTTATTGGATTTAAACCTGTTCTATTTAAACTAAATTCTAATGGGATAGCTCCTAGTGCTTCAAGCTTCACTCTAATGCGTTCTGGGTGATCTGGAGCTGCAGCATATACCGTAAAACCATTTTTCACTAAGCTTGCTATAAAATCACCTCTAAAGTTTATTAAAGAGGCTGATAGTGATGCTACAATTAATATTCTTTTGTCCTTAATCTCTTTCATTATCCTTGTTTTAGAAAATTAAATTTATACCATTTTTGGAAACAATAATACGACCATACTCTAAAAGTACTATCCTTTTTACTATCTAAATGATCTCTCACCAATTGGGTAATAATATCTACATTAAAAATACCTTGAGATTTTAGTAAATCTGGTTCGATATAACTTTCTAATTCTTTTCTTAAACTTTGTCTTAACCAATCTCCGGTAGGTGAACCAAAACCACTTTTACTTTTTTCTAAGAACTCTTCAGGAAATTGATCTCTAAAAGCCTCTTTTAGAATATGCTTTTTGTTCCAACCTTTCATTAAATAGTTTTCTGGTAAGGTGTTGGTAAATTCCCAAAGGTCTTTGTTTAAAAATGGAGCTCTACATTCTAAAGATGTCATCATGCTAGTTCGATCTACTTTTGCCAACATACCACCTTCTAAACTTAAAATTTTGTCTACTGATCTAAAATCTGTTAAGCTTTCAATCTTTTGCTTTTTTAAGATGTCTTTATACTCTTGAAATAAATTATCAATATAGTAATCTGGAGACATAATTTCAGCTAACTGATTACTAGTATTAGCTAATGAAATAATATCCCAATAAAAATTACCATCATAGCTTATCGCATTAAGTAATTTATTGATTTGAAATTTCTTACCTCGCTTATCATCTTTATTAACTAGATACTTATTACTTAGTCCTAAAATTGGTTTATGAAGCGCTTTAGGGACTATACTTGTGTATCTACTATTCATTTTACCAATGTAGTACTTGTTATAACCTCCAAAGACTTCATCACCACCATCTCCCGTTAAAGCTACAGTTACATGTTCTCTCGTTTTACTTGAAAGTAGGTGAGTGGGTAAGGCAGCTGTATCGGAAAAAGGCTCATCAAAGTTCACTAAAATTTCATGAATATTATCTTTGAGATCATCTTCATCAATAATAAATTCGTGATGATTACTATTAAGCATTTCAGCTACAACTCTAGATTTATCTGTCTCATCGTAAGATGCTTTTTTAAAGCCAATAGAAAAGGTATCAATTTTTTTATCTGAAGCTTGGGATAAACAAAGCGAAATAATAGAAGAATCTACGCCTCCTGATAAGAATGTTCCTAAGCCCACATCTGCTATAGATCTGCTATCCACACTTTTATAAACTAAATCTTTGGTTTTAGCTTTAGCATCCTCAAAAGATATATTTTTTACCTTAGGTACAGGCTCTTGGTTTATTTTATGAATCTCAGTCTTATCTGAAGCCAAATCATAAGTTATATAATGATTTGCTTCTAATTTATGTATGTTTTCATAAATGGTGTGAGGAGCAGGTATATAAGTTAATCTAAAATATAAATTCAATCCTGTTTTTGAAATATTAGGAGTAAAATCAATAGTTTTTATTATAGATTTTAACTCTGACGCCCAAATAAACGCTTTATCAGTCTTTGTGTAATATAATGGCTTTTCACCAAAAAAATCACGAGCAATAAAAAGCTTATTAATTTTTTTATCATATATACTAAAACCATACATGCCATCTAACCACTGAAACGATTCTACACCATGTTTTTCATAAGCTTTTAGTATAACTTCAGTATCACTAGAGGTTTTAAAGGTTACGCCCTCTGCTTCTAATTGTGCTTTTAATATTTTGTAGTTATAAATTTCACCATTGAATACGATGACTATTTGTTTGTCCTCAGAAAATATAGGTTGCTTTCCTGACGATAAATCTATAATAGATAAACGTCTCATTCCCATGCCTATTGAAAAAGTGTCATTTTGTTCTGAAAATAGACCATCTTCATCTGGACCTCTATGTAATATAAGGTCGTTCATTTTATTAAGAATAGATGTAACTTTTTGTTCGTTAGGACTAGTTAAATCTATAAATCCATTAATTCCACACATGCTTTTGAGGCTTTTTTTAGTTATTTATAAATTGGTTAAATTTATGATATATTGTATCTAAATGATATTCTTTAGCTCGTTTTAAACTTAGTGAACTATATTTTTCTCTTTCGTCTGGGTTATTTCTAAAATAGGCGAGTGCTTTACTTAAACCAACATGATCGTCATTATTTACTAAAAGTCCATATTTGCCAATAAAGAATTCACCGTCTTCAATATTAACAGCTTCATTGGCATTTAATAATTCTAATGGGCCAGACAAACAATTGGTAGAAATACTTGGTAAACCTATAGCCATAGCTTCTAATAGCGCATTTGGAAACCCCTCTGTAAACGATGACAAGACAAAACAATTACTTTTAAATAAATGCGCATTTACATCTTTAACTTTACCACCTAGTTTTACTTGGTCTTTAAGATTAAGTGCTTCTATTTGATTTGTTAAATAGTCGTGAAGTTCACCACCACCTAGTATGGTTAGCTTATCGTTATTCTGAATTTCATTTAAAGCCCTAATAATCATGATTTGATTCTTCCTAATATTTAATGTGCCAGCGGTTATTATATCTAAGGCTTCATTACTATTTAATCCTTTAGGATTGATAGTTTGTTTCGGAATTTCAATAGGATTGTAAATAACTTCCATCGGAATCTTAATTCCAAAATTATTTTTTAAGTCTTTATTTATATGTGTCGAATTTGAAAATAGTTTATCACATCTATTGTAAAAAATAGGATAAAATAGTTTTGAAATGTAAAGTGATAGTTTGCTTGACACATTATCAGAAGGAAATCCGCGTTCGCTTATAATAGTTTTAACCTTTTTATTTAGCATAGAAACGATACCATTAATTAGATTTGGAAAGGCTAAAAAGGCAATAGAAATATCTATATTATTTCTTTTTACAAAACGGTTATACTTAGTTATAAACTTCAACGAATCTATAATCTTTAAATGAAAGGGTCTGTCTGGACCTTTGTCAGAAAGAAAGATAACATTTACACCTTCTGGAATAGGGAAGTGGATCACATTATAGAACAATACCAACGTAACATTGTAGTCGTTTTTAAGTGCCTTTAAAAGAAGGCTAATAACCTTTTCGGCACCACCACTTCCTAGAGTTATACTTAATATGCTTATATATTTTTTTTTATTTGAGGACATTTTAATTATTGTATTCTATGATGTAAAAAGAGCTGGCAAAATGTTTGAGAATTATTTTTTATCAATTTTATAGTCTTTCAAGATCGTTTTATAATTCAGGTTTTTTTAGATGTTTTATTATTTTAATTTAACTAATTTTTATTTTTACGGATATCAAACATATTGGGTAGAATATATTTATTATTTAATCGATACCTTTTAGGTTTTCAATGTTTAATAGTTCTCCAAATTTATAGTCACATTCTTTTTGAAAGAATTTTTGAAGCCCAGAGGCATGATGTAATGTTAATTCACCAAAATAAACCTGACCCTTTACAAGATAAAAATCAACTCGAATACAAACAAAATCCTCTGCTAATTTTTCAGCAACTTTTTTCATTTCATCAAAATTGGTTGGCTTCGGAATTTTTTCTCCATTTGGTCTTCCCCATTCACAAGACATTAAATCCCAATTTGAATCATATAAATTTCTAGTTCGTTCGCCAGAATAACGATCTAAATCAACAAAAGCAAAAGCAAATTTCCCATTAAAAAATTGAAATTTATAATCGTTGGGTATGCTGCCATCCTCCATAATTAAAAGTTTTTCTACTATAATTCTAGGCTTTATATACTTATACTGCCATTCTCCTGTAGAAACGTAATGATTTTCGTTTAATTTTCTTTTAAATCTTTTTCTTTCTTTTTTCCAATCTATTAATGATTTATCTCTAACAATTAAACCTCCAGAACTATCGTGGTTTGTCTTAATAATAAAGTTTGCTTCAGGTAAGTTCTCAGGTTTTAAATCATTGGTGTTTTTTGTTTCGTAGTATAAGGGCACTAAGTATTTATTCCCAATCTTTTTTTCTACATATGCTCTTACTTTATATTTATCTGCTATTGTAGTATGAAGATCCTTTCTGTTATATAGTTTAAGCCAATTTAATTTTTCATTTAATGTTTTAGGATTATCTAAATTGAGAGCGTAACCTAAATGTCTTTTAAAAGTATTTCTTACAATAATTTTATCAGGAATTAATTTTAATCCCATGAGATATACTAAATAAAAGGGTTTTATAAAATAATAACCCAATTCAGTTTCTCTAAAAAAGTTTGAAAAGGTTTTTCTTAGACTCATTATTCTTTTATTTACTTTGTTAATAGTGTTTGTTGAACCAGCTAGTTTTAAATAAATACATTTTACTAGCTTTTGATTTTTAAGGCTTGTTTTTTAAACTAAGTAGTTTAGTTTAAAATTTCTAAAAACATGCTTTCATAATCATCAATAATTTTATCTTTATTATATTTTTTATAAACGGACTCTCTTATCTCTATCGGATCCCATTCTTGTGAACCGTTTAGTTTTTCTAAAAATTCAGCCTCACTATTTACTAAAAATCCATTTACACCTTCTTCAATTATTTCATTTAAACCACCTGGTGCTTTAAAGGCTATTGCAGGTGTTCCTACCGAGCAACTTTCTATTAGACTATTAGGTAGCCCTTCAGAATAAGAACCCATTAAATAAACATCACTGCTGGAAAGGTATTTTGAAACTTCAGTAGTGAAGGGGATATAAATAACTTTGTCTTGGAGATCTAATTCATCTATTAAATTAAATAAATTATTTTTTTCTGCACCATCACCAATGATAGTATATTGATAAGGGAAGTTTAGTTTAGCAAGGGCCATAATTATTCTTTTGTGTCCTTTGTTTTTTGATATCCTTGCCACAGTTATATATTTAATAACATCTGCTCCTTCAGTATTTTTAGATTTTAATTTGAAGTTGTCTGTAATTGGATTATTAATAATTTTTAACTTATGCTCTGGCACATTAGATTTATCTTTCATATCATTATACATATCTGTAGATTGACATATAATAATGTCTAATAATTTGTAACCAAAACTAAATGGCTTTCTAATTTTATACTCAATATTTTTTAAGAACGATTTTTTGTTTTCTGTTTTAAATTTTTCATCTGCTATGGTGACAATTGTGTGTCTTCCTATGAATTTAATTTTTGGAAATAACACAGAAATAAACCCCATAAATATGTTTAAGTGAGAAATAGCACTTACAACTATCTTTGGTTTTTCTTCTCTAAGTAGTTTATTTAAAGAAAAGAATGAGTTAAGTACTCTTTTTTTATTTAAATACTTAACTGTAATTCCTGATATGTCATATTTACCATCTTTTTCATAACCAATAACTATTAACGTTACGTCAAATTTTTCTTTATCTAGGTTTTGTGAAACAAAAGACATTACTCTTTCTGCACCTCCCGCAAAAAGCGTAGGTATTATAAAAAACACTTTTACTTTATTTTTCATTATTTATATCTAATTTTAGTAACTTACCGAGCTTGTAATCGCATTCTTTTTGGAGAAATTCCTTTAGCCCAGAGGAGTGATGTAATGTTATTTCTCCAAAAAATGTACAACCCCTAATAGAATAGAAATCAACTCTGACATAAATGAAATCTTGTGCAATTGTTTCTGCTAGCCTGATCATTTCTTCATAATTTGTTGGTTTTTCAAGTTTCCTACCATTAGGTCTTCCCCAATTACATGGAAGTAAGTTCCATTGAGAATCATATAAATTTCTTGTTCGGTTATTAGATTCACGATCTAAATCAACCCCAACAAATCCAAATTTTCCATTAAAGCAATGAAATTTATAATCTTCAGGAATACTACCATTTTCATGTAACAAAAGCTTTTCAACTATAAGCATAGGTGAAATATTCTTATACTGCCATTCTCTTGTGCTATAATAATGATTTTCCTTAAGTAGTCTTTTAAATCTATTACGGGCTTTTCCCCAATTAATTTGGGATTTATCTCTTACAATGAGACCACCTGAACTATCATGATTTGTTTTAATAATAAATTTTGTATCAGGTAAATTTTCAGGTTTAATATCTCGATAATTCTTTGTGTGATAGAGTAGAGGTATTAAATATTGATTTCCAATCTTTTTTTCAATGTATGCTCTAACTTTATATTTATCTGCTACAATTGTATGTAGTTCTTTTCTATTGTATAGTTTAAGCCAATTAATCTTTTCATTTAATGTTTCGGGATTATTTAAATTTAGGGAATAACCCATATGCTGTTTAAAACTTTTTTTAACAATAATCTCATCAGGGATTAACTTTAGCACCTGTACATAAATTTTAAAAAAAGGTCTAAGTAGGTAATATCCAATATCTGATTTCCTGTAGACATCAGATAATTTTTTCCTTATTTTTTGTTTTCTTAAATTCGTCATTGCAATATTACATTACGTATTTATCTGTTTAGATATGTTTTATTATTTTCTTAATGTTAACCTCACCAATAGGTTTTGCTGGAATACCTCCCAGGACTATGTGTTCTTCATTAAAGGATTTATTAACAACAGCATTTGCACCAATGGCTATATTATTAGCAATTGTAATATCTCCATAAATTTTGGCACCTGGTGCAATATATACATTATCTCCAATTTGTGGAGCTTCTTTTTTTCCGCCTGAAGCACCAATATTTACACAAGCATGCATTCTACAATTACTGCCAACCTTAGTACGGCTATTAATAACTATAGTTCCATAATGTACAATAGATAGACCTGGCCCAAAAACATTTATTGGTATTGAAAAGCCTAATTTTATTGATATTTTCTTAAATCTATATTTTAAGTAAAACACATAGAGTTTAAAGATGCCTTTATTTTTGCAATTATTGTAAAACTCTAGTTTTCGCATTCTTTTCTGGAACGTCCAAATAGGATTAGGTGAGATATAACGAACTAACTTATCCTCTAAGCTTTTAGACTTTACACCAAGTGCTTTTTTATCTTGGTTTAGATATTTAATATAATCTTCTTTAGAACTTATCATACTTCTAAAATTTTCTTGTCATTGATTTGGTTTTCCTTTTCCTTATCCAACTTAGCTATTGCGTATTGTATCCACATTGCAGAGAAGGTCATGTAATAAAATGTAAAAAAATTATGATTTGCCAGTAAAAAAACTGAGAGGGAAATATTCATCATAATAAGATATGGTGCTTCTTTAAAAAAGGTATAGCTCTTAAAAAAGAGATAACTTATATACATTAAAAACAAAAGAAATGGTAATATGCCAGCTTCTCCAATTATCATTAAATATGTGTTGTGAACACCCATTTCATTTAGTTTTCCAGAAAAAGTACCATAACCACTGCCTATGAGTGGTGCTTCAAAGATTTGATCGTAAAATAATGCCCAAGTTTCTGTTCTAGAATCTTCGCTGATTTCTTGGCTAGAAACCTCTTCATTGTTAGCAATGCTCTTTAATTGATCAAAACGAGGATTATTAAGACCAACAACTTGGTCAATGAATAACAATGTTGCAAAGATTAAAAATCCAATACCAAATATTCTTATATTTTTAATACTGACTTTTAATGATATAATATTAATTAACAACCAAATAACTATAAATGTTCGTGAGAATGTCAATAAACCCATTAAGGTAAATACAAATTGGCCTAATAATTTTAAGGTGTCATTCTTTATTCCGAATATTACAGAATAGCCATAAATACAAATAAAGCCTGCAACGTTTGCATTTAGATAGAAACCAGCATAACGACCGAAATCACTAGTAAATAATAAAGCTTCTATACCGACACTTAATGCCCCTATTAATAGAAAAACAAATAATTCAGTGTTACTAACATGCTTTGTCATTTCGTAGCCACAAATAACAAAAAGAAAGTACTTAACAAGCTCTATCATAAAAACCGTTGGCGGACCATAGAATTGAAGACTAGAAATAGTAAAGTATAAGATTGCAATGATAATAATCCACCAATTTGGTGTTGTCTTTTTTTCTAATGCATAATAAATAAACAAAATAAAGATTGTACCATAACTAAGTGCTGTTCCAACACCACCACCAAAAGCCATTAGACCAAATGAAGGTAAATTGAATAAAACCAATGCTAAACTTATGTATTTTAAAATTCTCATTTGTTTGTTGAGTTAACTATTGTAGCTAAATCTATTTAATTTTAGTTTATTAGTTATTTGATGTGTGCATTTATTAATGATTCCCATTGCGCGACAACTTTGTCGCTAATATAGTTTTCAGTGGTTTCTTTAGCTTTTACTGAAAATTTATTTTGTAATTTTTTATCTTTTATTAAATGTGATAATTTATCAGTTAATTCAGACTGGTCGTTAACCGGAATTAAAAAGCCATTGACACCATTGTCTATTAAATCTGATGGCCCAAAATTACAATCTGTAGAAATACAGGGCAATCCATAATGCATAGCTTCTAATAGAGCGTTAGGAAACCCCTCTGTTTTAGAGGTGAAAACAAAAATTGAAGCCTCATTATAATATTTATGTATGTCTTTAACCTTTGAGATAATTTCAATTTTATGATCTAAATTATAACTTTCTATGAGCGTTTTTAAATCTTGTTTCTTAGCACCTTCACCAATTATTTTAACTTTCCATCCTTCTGGCTTAATAGTATTAAAAGCTGTTATTAACTCATCGTGACATTTATTTTTATCTAGTCTACCCACCGTTAAAATAATCTTTTTGTATTTTGTTTGATTAGTCCTTAGTTGCGATAATTCTGACGCTATAGGGTTTGGCAATATAGTAATTTTGTGAGGTCTTATTTTTTTCTCATAAATCTTTTTCACCCCTTTGGTTTGCAAGACCAAGCTATTAGCTAAAGGATAAACAAATCTCCTAAGTAAAACCCACAACTTTGGGACTTCTTCTACTAATGGATTATTTCGTTCACTTATAATACATGGTAGGCGATTTAGCTTTGCAGCAATCGTAGTTAGTATGTTTGCAGATGTTATAAAGCCAATAAGTATGTTGATTCCCTCTTTTTTAGTAATTTCAGAAATACGCTTTACTAAAATATAATTTAGTTTTAGCGAATCAAAAATTGAACTTGGTTGTTCTACTAAATTCTGACAAGAAATAACTTTGATTCTTTCATCTAAAGCATAAAAAGGTGCTGACTCAGTAAATGTAATTATAGTGACATCAAATCTTTCAATAAGTTCGTTACTAAGCGTAGATATTACACGTTCTGCACCACCAGAAGAAAGTTTACCAATTACAAATCCTATTTTGTTTTTTGTGTTTTCCAATTTTAAGTGAATTACTTTTTATTTAAATAATTTCTTAGTCAATAAATCTCTCATTCTAAAAACAAAGACTCTAAACCCATCTACAAAGATAAATAAGAGTGTACCGTAAATTACTGTGACGATAGCTGTAATTATTGTAGCGTATAAAATCCAATTAATTATACCGGATGTCTCTCTATCATAAGTAACATAATTAGCAGTAAAATTAACTAACAATGCCGCTAAAGAAAAGACTATAGTTACTGGTAAAATACCTTTCCAATATATCCAAACGCTTTTTTTAAATCCATGTTTATATAAGAAATAAGGTTTCCAAATTACTACAATAAGAATTAGGCTAACCAGCGTACCCAATATAATACCATCAATTCCCCAAATGCTTCCAAAAATTAATGAAATGGTAAGATTTATTATAGCTTCGGCTGCCGCTGCCCAAGTATCTTGATAAAGTCCGTAGGCATTCTTAAAACGTTCTACAGGTGATGCAATTTGAAAAATAAAGAAGTTGGCTATCAGTAATATTAAAGTGGTTTTTGCTAATATATATTTTGCGCCTATCCAGAATATGATAAGTGGTTCCATGGTAAAATACATAATTAGACTAAAAAATCCAGCAATAAAGAACTGAACAGCCATCAATTCCCAAAAGATTTTTTTAATGTTTTCAGCATTATCTTCTGCAATTAAATTACCTACAGCAGATCCTGTACCTGCAAAAGCCATTTTCACTAAACCACCCAGTTTTGTGAATATAAGTTGGTAATTTCCAAAAAAGGCAACACTCTCTATGCTGACTAATGCAGCTACTAATATGTTATCTGTGCCATTTTTAACAAAAGAACTCATTTTATGCACAAAGACTTGCTTTATCTTTTTAATGATATCTGGGTATTCCTTAATTATTTTAGCCTTTTCAGAGGAGTTAATAATTAACCACGGGTATTCTTGTTTTATTTTTTTTCGAACAAAAACACTATAAATTATACTAAATATAAGCTCTAGTATGATATATAAATAAAAATCTTTAAAATAAACAGCAACAATAGCTTGCAATATGACTCTAATAATATTTATGGTTTGGAAGTAACCTTGAATGATATACCCCTTTTGATCAGCACCTAGTAAACTTTGATGGAAGTTTGCAAAATAACTTAGCAACGATGAAAATAGAAGTGTGTAAAAAACGAAGTAAATTAATAATAGCGAAAAGTTAGACAGCTCTCCAGTCTCAGATGTGTCAAATATAAATGGAAAGAAGAGCGATACTATTACGGCAACACCAATAATACAGTAACCAATCTTTCTATACAGTACTCCAAGTAGTGCTATTATTTTATTAATTTCTTTATGATTCTCGTCAAAAATTGGTTTGTATAGCGTAAAGCCAATGGCTGTCCCTATTCCTAATTCAGCCAAATTAAGAAATCCCAAAACACTTCTCAAAGTGGTCTCTAAACCTATAAATTCATCACCAAGGTTATCTAAGAATAATTTTCTAGAGAAAAACTGAACGAAAATGGATATAATGAAGAAGAACACCCCAACTTTCGCGTTTTTTAATGATTTTTTTACTCTAGACATTTATAATTGGTTCGTTTAAAAATTGCATTCTAATTGCAAGAATATAGATTTTACTTCAAAAGTAAAACATCTATTCATTTTAATTTTTAATAATACAAACAGCTCATTAACAGATGTTAAAATAACATCAGTTTATATTGCTGCTCATTTACGTCAATATCGATTATTGTAGTTCCAGAATAGTCTAGAGGGAATTATTGGTTCTCATTTAAGGTGAATCACTAAAATTTGTTTAGAACAGTATATAGTAAAAAAATCAATTAAATTGAAAACACTTTCTGAATTAAAAATCTTAGTTAATCTAAAAAAATAGGCTTAATTAACTAAAGCTTAAATTATTCTTATTATTCCATAGGACATAAATTTCGATAGTTATAGTAAATTTGGTTAATGACAAATATCAAAAAAATCAAATTACATCAGGCTCTTTTTTTGATAAAAAACAGTATTTTACGTCTAAAATCAATAAATGCGATTAAATGCAAATTTTTGTGCTCAATGAAAAAACTTTTTTTGTTTGATTTATTACTTTTAAAAGCAATGAGAACGTTATTTGGTATTGTTTTTTTATGTCCTCTTCTTTTTAACGCTCAGAGTGTCAATCTATCAACATATGGTTTTAATACTAATGATAATAAAAAAGGATTTAATGAAGCTATTAGAAATAATGATACTATTATAGTTGATAAGCAAAGTAGTAATTGGTTTGTGTCTCCATTAAAGTTGAGAAACTTACAAAATAAAACCATTATTTTTGAAAATGATGTTGTGTTGCAAGCAAAACCAGGCGCTTATGTAAATACCAGTGATGCTTTATTAAAATTTATTAACTGTAAAAACCTTAAAATAATTGGTAATGGTTCTATGCTATTAATGAACAAAAGTGAATATATAGATGGTGAGTGGCGCATGGGACTTAGCCTCATGGGATGCAGTAATGTGGAAATAAAGAACCTAACAATTTCTAGTTCTGGTGGCGATGGTATTTATATAGATGGCTATAAAGACACTCGTTTTTCTGAAAATATATTAATAGATGGTGTTATTTCAACCAATAATAAAAGACAGGGTATAAGTGTAATAAGTGCTAAAAACGTTTGGGTTAAAAATTCTATTTTCACCAAAACAAAGGGTACTTTACCAGAAGCGGGTTTAGATATAGAGCCAGATAGTGAAACAGATGTCATTATTAACGTAAATTTTGAGCATTGCTCTTTCACAAATAATAATCATTCTGGTATTGTTATTGGTTTAGACAACTTAACAGATAAATCTGAACCTGTAAGTATAAATTTTAAAGACTGCTATTTAAGTATGAATCATGATGTGTCTAATCGATATCCTGCTGCAGAGATCATCATTTCTTCCCATCCTGAGTTTCCTGTAAAAGGAAATGTATCATTTAGCGACATTGTTATAGACGAAAGTAATTGGCGTTTATTATACTCAAGAAAACCAAGTAAAGGATATCACACTTCTTTTAAAAACATTAGTGCGATAGACATTTGTAAGCAACGAGACGATTTAAGTGTTATTTATTTTGAAGTTCCAGATTACTTTAAATCATCTGGTCCTATTGGTGGGTTTTCTTTTGAGAATATGTATGTAAAGTACAATTCTAAATCATCTTTTTTTACAGTAAGAGGCTCGAGTCTAGGAACACTTAATGGTATTAAGAATGTTACAGGAGATATCACTATAGTTAACCCAAATCTTACAGAATTTATAGAATACATCAAATATAGCTCTAGTAAAAACAAGAATTTTGATGTTAAATACATAATACAAAAAACGGATTAAGTTTTCTTAGGTTCTAATTAAATCCAAATTCTTCGTACCACTTACTCAAAACAAATAGTTTCCAAATATTTGGTGTATGACTTTGTTTGTTATTCATGTGCTCTTCTAACATTTTTTTAAATTTTTCCACATTTAAGTTTGGGACTTTATTTAAAAAATCGTCGTTAAGAGCGGTCATAAATTCTTCTTTCAATTCACTTCTCATCCAATTACCAATAGGAACTGCAAAACCTCTTTTTGGTTGATTAAACACTTCTTCGGGTATATATTCTTTTAATATATCTCTTAATATTTTTTTCTGTCTTCCTTTTTCATACCTAAAATGCATTGGTAGTGTTCTAGCGTATTCTATGACTCTATAATCTAAAAATGGACTTCTAACTTCAACAGAATAAGCCATACTTGCTCTATCAACTTTTACATTACTGTCGTTTTCTAGCCAAAGTTTTATATTAAGGTCAGCAGCTTTCTGAAGGAAAATGTTTGACCATTTTTTGTAACCTTGATAGTGCTTCATCCAACTATGATTTCCCTTTTTTAGGAGCAACCCTTTCCTAGAAAAAATATTCTCAATAAAGTCATTTCTAGTTTTAGTGGTTAAAGCATTTCTTACACGATGTGAGTTTAATCTAAATAGTTTTAAAAATAATGGCTTGGATAGAAATTTTCTAATAGGATAAGGAATATCAATAATAGACTTGTTTTTTATTAAAGAATCAAAATACGGGTACCCTATAAAACTTTCATCGCCACCATCACCAGAAAGTGCAACGGTGACGTATTGTTTTGTTACTTTGTTTAATAATAATGAGGGTAAAGCAGAACTGTCTGCAAAGGGTTCATCATATACTTCTGTAAGCTTCGGAATTAATTTTAAGATATCATCAGGACTGCAAATTGCTGTAATGTGTTTGGAATCAATTATTTCGGCATATTTTTCTGCGATTTTACTTTCATCAAACTTTGGGTCATCAAAACCAATTGAAAACGTATTAATCTGGGTAGGTGATACTTTTGCTGCAATGCTCGATACCAAAGCAGAATCTATTCCTCCAGATAGAAAGGATCCTATAGGGACGTCGGATTGCAGCCTAATCTTAACGGCATCAATTAGTAATGCATGCAACTCTTTTTTTGCGTCCTCATATGAAATGTCTTGTATTTTCACTTCCTTTAAATTCCAATATTCCTGAATTATTAATTCATTAGTATTAAAATCTAGTTCCATATAGTTTCCTGGTGGTAGCTTATAAATATGTTGTGCTATTGTGTAAGGGCTAGGAATAAACATGCAGTCTAAAAACATAGATATGGCATCTTCGTTTATCTTCTTATTCTTTAGCAGTGGTCTTATTTGACTGCAAATCTCTAGTTCGTTGTCATTCCAGTAATAATAAAATGGTTTTACACCTAATCGGTCTCTAGCAGAAAATAATGTATTTGTTGTAGCATTATATATGCTAAAGGCAAACATGCCATTAATTTTATCTAGAATAGATTTGCCCCATTGTTTGTAACCTAATAAAAGTACTTCGGTGTCACTTTCGGTTTTGAAATTATGACCTAAGTCTGAAAGTTCTTGTTTTATAGCCTTATAATTATATATTTCACCATTAAAAACTATTGTTAGATTTTCATACTGCATGGGTTGATTAGAACGTGGGTCTAAATCTAAAATAGATAAACGAAGATGACCAAAAGTTAGATTATTAACTTTCTCTATACCTGTATAGTCAGGTCCTCTAAACGAAATTGAATCCAGTTTTTCTTTTACTACACTTTCTTCAAAAACAATATTTGTTAAGTATATACCGCACATTTGGTTAGTTTTTTGTAAAAAAAAGCAATTTTATTGTAATACCATTATCTTTTTTTTAAAAACCGTTAAAAAATTAATGTAGCTATACTATATACTAAATTGGTTTTTTATAAATTCCTATCTAAATTTTTGAGCTACAAACTATTAATAATAAGGTCTAAACTCTATTGTTTTTGTAAATAAATTCTTGAGAATGTTAAAGTTAATTTTTAAACGTCTAAAAAATGTATTTAGACGTATATAAACCATAATTTAACCGATAAAGTAATTTTAAGTAAATAAATACCTACAAAAAATTACATTATGTCGAATAATTAAGTACTTAACCTTGTTAATTGCAATTTATTTTTTAAAATTGTTCTAAACTTAATTTAGAAAGAATATCTATTTTATGAAAGCCCAAAAGAATATGACTAAAATTACTTTTAGTATCGCCTTTTTATTTACCCTTTTCTCAACTTTTAATTCTTATGCTCAGTTACCAGCTTTTCCTGGAGCTGAAGGTTATGGTAAATATGCCGTTGGAGGTCGAGGCGGTCAAGTTATAAGAGTTACAAACCTTAATGACTCTGGTGCTGGAAGTTTACGTGCTGCTATTGATGCAAGTGGTCCTAGAACAGTCATTTTTGACGTAGGAGGCCGTATAAACCTTCAAAGCACACTTACGATCAATAATCCTTTTATAACTATTGCAGGACAACACAGTGTTGGTGATGGTATTACTTTAAGTATGGAAGGCACACCAAATGACGTCGTATTACAAGTACAGACAAATGATGTAATTATTAGATATTTAACATTAAGGCGTTCTGAATTTGAAGTTTCTGAACAAAATTCAGATAATCTAGTAATAACAAACGCACACAATGTTATTATAGACCATTGTTCATTTAGTTGGGCTAGTGATGAAAATATAGCAATTTATGATTATGATGGAAATAATGAAGCTAATGTTTATGATATAACCATACAGAATTCTCTTATAGATACAGCTTGGGGAGGAAACGATAAAGGAATAATAGCATCGGGTGGTGTTGATAGATTAACTTTTTATAATCTTTTGTTTTCAAGTGTAGGGCAAAGACAACCATTAATTAAAAACGAAACAGGCAATTATGTAACAGAAGATACTTATTTTGAAATTATAAATACGGTAACATTTGAAGGCAAATTACACGCATCCTTTCCTAATAACATAGAAGAATCAGGCACTAAACATCTAAATTATATAAATAATCTTTGTATTGATTCTGGCTTTTCAAGAAATATGCTATATGTAAGCACTGCTTATCCTGTTTCAATATTTACAGAGGGTAATATTAGTCCACTAAGAACTTCAATTACATCACCTGTTGATTGGGATGAAGAATGGAGCGTTGTACAGCCTGGCGGAGGTTCTTCAGACGTACAGAATACATTAAATACATCTTATAGAGTAACAACACCTAAGAACACACCTATTATTGCCGATGGTGTTGTATTGATAAATGCTGTAAACTTATTTGATAGTCTTAAAGACCATGTCGGTGCTTCATTACCAACAAGAGATAGTGAAGATGCTAGAGCTATTAATGATGTTGAAACTCAAATAGCAACGGCACCTGTTACTTCAGGAACATTTCCTATACTCACAAGTGGTACTCCTTTTACAGATGTAGATAACGATGGAATGCCAGATTTTTGGGAGATATTAGAGTACGGAAATTTAGTTAGCAACGGTGTAGTAGATACTGATATAGATGGTTATACAGATTTAGAAGAATATTTAAATCAAACGGCAAATGGTCAAATTCCAGATGTTCCAGCAGAGAGTGTTGTAATAACACCAAATACAGCTACGATAAACCTACCAGATTCTGTAGCCTTGTCTACAGCTTTTACACCAGTTAATACTTCAAACCAAAGTGGTGCATGGACTTCTAGCAATTCTAGTATAGCGACTGTAGAGACTAATGGTTTAGTTACTTCCGTTTCTGAAGGACTAGCAACAATAACATTTACATCTAACAGTGGAGGTTTTATAGACACAGCTGAAATTACGGTAACTAATATTGTTATTCCTTTAGAGTCGGTTTCAGTTAGTCCAATAGATGTTACTTTAGAAATTAGTGAAAACACGCAACTTACAGCAACACTTATCCCTACCAATACAACAGACTCATCTGGTACTTGGACAAGTAGTAGTGATTTAATTGCAACAGTAGATGAAAATGGTTTAGTAACAGCTATTGGTCAAGGTCAGGTAGACATCACTTATACATCTAATAATGCAAGTTTAACTGCCAGCTCTAGTATTACAGTAATCGATACATTTTTTGGAACTTATGAGTTTTACAATGCCTCTACAGATCTATTAATCCAAGGTATTACAGGAGATACAGACATAGATTTAACAGATGAGGGAAATGAAATAAACTTTAGAAGTATACCTCAAGGAGGCGATTTAAACACAGAAGTAGAAAGTGTAAGAGTAGATTGGGTAGGTCCATCTTCGGGTACATGGATAGAAAGTGGAACTATATATGCAGGTCTTCCTAATGGCCATGTAGGTTTAAATTTTGAATCTTATGTAGTAGAAGAAGGTACCTATAATTTTACAATTACATACTACAGTGCGGATGGAGCAGGAGGAGATGTTGTTGCAATTGATAATTTTTCACTGAATTTTTTATTCGATACCGCACAGGTAGCAAATGCTGGTATCGACCAATCTATATGTGTAGGGGAAACGACTACTCTAACTGCTACTGGTGGTACAAATTTTTTATGGAATACAGGAGAAACTTCTGCTTCCATAGAGGTTAGTCCAACGGAAACTACACTATATAATGTTATAGCTTTTAATGATACCGGTGAAGAGACTACTAGTAGTGTAATAGTGAATGTAAATACACTACCTTTAGTAACAGTTAGTGATGACGTAATAATTTTAGAAGGAGAAAGTACGACATTAACTGCAGTTGGCGCTAATGCCTACCTTTGGAGTACAGGTGAAACATCAAATTCTATCATAGTGAGCCCATTACAAACTACGACATATATTGTTTTTGGTATTAATGGAGGTTGTGAAGTACAAGAACAAATTACAGTAACGGTAGATGAAATCTTTGAAGCTTCCGCAGGTGAAGACGAACGCGTTTGTGAAAATGATAATTATGAGGTAGAATTATCTGCTAACCAAGGTGATAGTTACCTTTGGAGTACTGGAGAAACGTCTCAAAATATTATAGTTAGTCCATTATCTACAACAGATTATAGCGTAACCGTTACTTTGGGTGAAGAACAAAGCTCTGATGTTGTTACTGTTTTTGTAGACCCAAACCCTAACGTTGTTATTGTGAACGGTGAGAGTTTAGATATATTAAGCGGTGATTTTATTACACTATCAGCCTCTGGTGCTAACAATTATGAATGGAATAATGGAGCAACACAACCTAATATTGCTATTAGTCCATCTGAGACTACAGTTTTTGAGGTTAGGGGTTATATAAACGATTGTTATGACGATAAGAATATTACTATAAATGTTTATGAACCTGTAACTGCTTATGCTGGTGAGAATGTTTTATTATGCTTAGATGATTCCATAGTATTAACGGCCTCTGGAGGTGACGAATATTTATGGAGTACAGGGGAAATTACACCATCTATTGAAGTAGCGCCTGCAGAGACCACAGATTATTATGTTACTGTATTTAATGCTGTAGATTTTGATGAAGCTTCTGTAAGAGTAGAAATAGATTTTGATTGTAACTTAGAGCCTTCGGATGAAAATTTAGATTTCAATATTACAATATATCCAAATCCTGCAAATGATATTGTAAATATTAAAATGCAAGGCTCATTTGAGACATCTGATATAAAATTATATGACTTAACAGGTAAACTTGTACTTTCAAAGACAGTAACAAATCAATATTACGATCCTACTGTAAATACACAATTAAATATAAGTGCTCTTGATGTCGGAGTTTATATTATAAGAATTAAAGATGAATACAATGAAATTACTAAGCGATTAATTGTTAATTAAACTATATGGGCTAGATGATAAATAGGCAATACAGATTATATAAAATATAAGTGAATTAAAAAAGCTCTAAGATGATAACATCTTAGAGCTTTTTTTAAGTGTGTCAATAAAATTTAAAATAAATATTACTTTCCTATTGACGAATATTCAAAACCAATAGTTTCCATTTCAGTTTTGTCTAATATATTTCTACCATCAAATATAAATGCTGGCTTTTTCATGCCATCGTATATTTTTCCCCAATTATAAGTCTTAAATTCATCCCATTCTGTCATAATAGCTATGGCATGTGAATTTTCGGTAGCTTTGTAAGGGTCTTCAAAAGCTTTAACTAAATCATTATTTTCTTCTTCGGTTCTTGTATTTAGATAATTTAAATCTGATTGAATTTTTATACCAGAAACCTTTGGGTCATAAACGGCAATATGGGCTTGCTCACTTAATAAATGATCGGCAACGTATATTGCTGCTGACTCTCTTGTATCGTTGGTGTCTTTTTTAAACGCCCAACCTAGCATCGCTATTTTCTTTCCAGATACGGTGTTATATAATGTACTTATTAAATTATCTGAAAATCGTCTTTTTTGATGGTCGTTAAGAATAATTACTTGTTCCCAATAATCTGCAACAGCATTTAAGCCATAACTTCTAGCAATATAGACTAAGTTTAAAATATCTTTTTGAAAACATGAACCACCAAATCCAATAGAGGCATTTAAAAACTTTGAGCCAATTCTAGAGTCCATACCAATAGCCTTTGCTACTTCACTAACATTAGCCTCTGTATGCTCGCATAATTCTGAAATTGCATTTATAGAAGAAATTCGCTGTGCTAAAAACGCATTAGCGGTTAACTTTGATAATTCTGAAGACCAAATGTTAGTTCTTAGTATTCTATCTTGAGAAACCCAGCTACCATAAACCTTAGCTAAACTTTCAATAGCAGCCTCAGATTCACCACCTATTAAAACGCGATCTGGATTTAATAAATCCTCGATTGCTGTTCCTTCTGCTAAAAATTCTGGATTTGATAAAATTTCAAATTTAACTTCACTACCGGTATTATGTAGAATACTCTTTATGGCTTGTGCTGTTCTAACAGGTAAAGTAGATTTTTCAACTACAATTTTATCCGTTGTGGCAACTTCAGCAATATTCCTAGCGCATAACTCAACATATTTTAAATCTGCAGCCATTCCTTTACCCTTACCATAAGTCTTTGTAGGTGTGTTTACTGAAATAAAAATCATCTCAGATTCACTAATGGCTTGATCTATTTCAGTTGAGAAAAATAAATTCTTACCACGAGTTTCTTTAACAATTTTAGCTAAACCTGGCTCATATATAGGCAAATTTGAAACATCTTCGTCATTCCAAGCAGCAATACGCTCGGCATTAATATCCACAATAGTAACTTTAATTTTCGGATTCATTTTTGCGATTACTGCCATAGTTGGTCCACCAACATATCCAGCACCAATACAACAAATATTTGTAATTTTCATAGCTTTAAGTTTATTTGATTTGGGTTTATTTTTAATGACAACAAATTTGTAAGAAATAATTTGATTAGTCTAAAATTTTATATCAACGACGCGTTTTTACGATAAACTTCATAAGATTAGTAAAAGTGCTATAAACTATCGTTAAAATACAGTACAATTAATTGTAATATCCTTTAAACCAATCGATAAAATATTTAACACCTTCTTTAATCGAAGTATTAGGGCTATAATCATAATCTTTGATCAATTGATTAACATCTGCCCAAGTTCGTTCTACATCACCAGGTTGCATAGGTAACATTTCTTTGGTTGCGACTTTGTCTAAATTATATTCTATCTCTTTTATAAAGTCTAATAACTTAACAGAGTTATTATTACCAATATTATATATTTTGTAAAATTCATTATGATCTATTCTCTTTTCAGATGATTTTTCAATAATTCTAACGACTCCTTCAACAATATCATCGATATATGTGAAATCACGCTCCATTTTGCCATGATTAAACACTTTAATAGGTCTGTCTTTTACAATAGCGTCTGTAAATAAAAACATTGCCATATCTGGTCGTCCCCAAGGTCCATAAACGGTAAAGAATCTTAATCCCGTTGTCGGAATCTTAAATAAATGACTGTATGTATGAGCCATTAATTCATTACTCTTTTTCGTAGCTGCATACAAACTGATTGGGTAGTCAACATTGTCATCAGTAGAAAATGGTATTTTTTCATTAAGACCATAAACACTAGAGCTACTTGCATAAACAAGATGTTTTATATCATTATGTCTACAGCATTCAAGAATATTAAGAAATCCTACTAAATTTGAATCTATATAAGTTTCAGGATTTTCTAAACTGTATCTTACACCTGCCTGAGCAGCTAAATTACAAACAATATCAAATTTTTCTTTTCTAAATAAATGAGGTAATTCTTCTCTGTTTTCAAGATTCATTCTTATAAATGTGAAGCTTTCATTTTTGCTTTTGCAAAGTGAATTAAATTCTTCAGCTTCATTTTGATTTATTCCAAGTTCTTTTAGTCGAGAAAACTTTAAGTTTACATCGTAATAATCATTGATGTTATCAAGTCCTACAACCTTATGTCCTTTTTCTAATAATACTTTTGAGACATAAAACCCTATAAAACCTGCTGCTCCAGTTACTAATACTTTCATAATCTTATGCTTACTGTTTTTTATAATGATTTCAAAGATGTGAATTTAGATTGAAAAATTCTAAAATTTTGTATAAATATTTTAGATAAATTAGTATTACAAATATTTCACATCTAAAAGCGTAGCTATAGAATCACAATTTTGAACTTTAAGCACCATATCAAGATCTTTGTAGCTATTCTCTATGTGATAAACTTTACATGAATCTAGTTCTTCTTTACTTTTTGAAAAGTCAACACTACCATATTTTACTAAATTTAACATGGTTATAGAATCTAGTGAATTTTCTTTTACAAAATCAGAAGCGGTACTAGAATAAACCATAGGTTTAGAGCTTATATTCTTTACGGTTCTAGCGTTTGGACCATAGTCACAAGATGCGTCTTTACCATTTAAAAAAAACATTAAAAGTATAAGGCCTAAAGAAAAACCACCAAGGTAATAGCCTAATCGATGTATAAACTTCATAATATAAAAGAAATGCTGTTAGTTCTAAAATTAAAAAATTAATAGGTTGGCATCACTATAATCTAAGCCATACCATTCGGCTACAGATTTGTTAGTTAAAATGCCATGGTAAAAATACAACCCATTTTTTAATCCGCGATCAAAACGAAGTGCATTTTCTATACCACCATAGTCTCCTATTTCTAATAGGTAAGGGGTAAAGATATTACTAATTGATACTGAAGCTGTTCTAGAATATCTTGCAGGAATATTTGGTACACAATAATGTATAACACCGTTATGATCAAAAGTTGGATGATAGTGTGTAGTAACTTCACTAGTTTCAAAGCAACCACCCATATCTATACTAACATCTATAATAACAGAGCCACGTTTCATATGATCTACCATAGTTTCAGTAACTATAATAGGTGATCGATTTACACCTCTTACGGCTCCAATAGCAACATCACAACGCTTTAAAGCTTTTAGAAGGTTTTTAGGTTGCATGGTTGATGTGTATATCGTACGACCAAGATTATTTTGAAGACAACGTAGTTTGGTTATAGAGCTGTCAAATACTTTTACATTTGCACCTAAGCCTATTGCAGAGCGTGCAGCAAATTCTCCAACAGTACCAGCACCTAAAATAACAACTTCAGTTGGTGGCACACCATTTATATTACCTAGCATTAATCCATTACCTCCATTAACATTAGATAATAGCTCAGAAGCAATTAATATGGAAGCTGTACCGGCAATTTCGCTTAATGAGCGAACAACTGGATATGCACCATCTTCATCTTTTATATATTCAAAAGCTAAAGCAGTAATACGTTTTTTTGCTAAGGCTTCAAAATACCCTTTGCTTTGTGTTTTTATCTGCAATGCAGAAATTAGAATAGTTTGTGGGTTTATTAAAGAAATCTCCTCTATTGATGGCGGTTCTACTTTAAGAATAATAGGGCAGGAGAACACCTTAGTAGTATCTTTAGTGACTTCTGCACCAGCTTCGCTGTAATCTTTGTCTTTGAAGTTTGCACCTTTACCTGCACCAGATTCAAATAAAACACGATGGCCATTTGCAGTTAATGCAGAAACGGCGTCTGGAGTTAGACATACACGTTTTTCTTGAAAGTGAGTTTCTTTAGGAATACCTATAAAAAGGTTTCCTTTTTTCTTGTAAACCTCTAAGGTTTCCTCTTGTGGTAATAATTGGGCTTTAGTAAAAGGTGATAAAGGCTTACTCATTTAAGTTAGTTATTAGCATATAGTACTTGCAAGATAACAAAAGGCTATATACTTAGAATTAATCTAACTCAAATTACGAATAATTTTTAAATCAAATATAAATTAGATATTTAAAAATACTGACTAATCTTTCCCCAAAGTGTTTTAGGCTTTATCATAAACTCTTCTTCGAGCTCTTCCATTGTTTTATCTGCATCGTTTATCTTACTGAACATCTTTGCTCGAATCAAATAAATTGAAGGGAAAATAAAGGCCATTATTGGTAATAGATATATAATATGAAATTCATCCATAAAAATAATATCATCATTTAAAGCACCAATGCATTGAAAAGAAAACATAGTTATTGGTATAATTAAAACATGATACCACCAATGCCTACAAGTGAAAAACCAAATAAGAGATAAAATTAAGGGGATAACTTTCATTGAAAGTACCCACATAGCAACATTTGCATCGCCATATTGTATGCTTTTGTATGTGCCAAAAATAGTTTCCCAACTTTCAGTAGTTGGAACATACTCATATAAATAAAACAAAAAGGGAGTACTTGCAATAAAAGATGCAATAATACTCCCAGTTAAAATCTTTCGATTATAAAACTTTTTATCCGTGTGTTGGGACTTTAAGTTTTCTTTTGTCAACTTGTGTTGTAACTTCTCCATCTAAGTCAATAATGTTAGTTGCTTGTACAGTAAATAACATTCCTCCGAAGATAGCAATTGCTAGTACTAGTTTTTTTGTATTCATAATTCAAGGGATTTAATTAATTAATTAGTACAAATTTATAGCGTATTGGTCGCTTGTAAAAATCAAATTATGTTAAAGTCCAAGAAATTATGTGTTTTCAATTACGGTTTTTCCGTAACTCACAAACTATCTTTAGGAATATTTGTTGAAATTTATTTAAAATTTCGGTTCTGTCATAGCACTATTTTGGGTTAATTTATTTGTTTCTATAGTTAATCTGAGGGATCTTGTATTAGTATCTATGTTAGTTATAGTAATGGTTTGGGCGTTTTTAGGTATTAAATTTTCAATGCGCTCAGACCATTCCATAAACAACCAATGCTCACTATCTAAGTAATCTTCAATACCAAAATTATAGGCTTCGTCTAAAGATTCTATTCTGTAAAAATCGAAATGGAAAATTTTATCACTAGGGATATCGTATTCATTTACTATCGAAAACGTAGGACTCGTAGCCATATCATTACTTCCCATTGCTTTAATCAATGCTTTAATAAATGTGGTTTTACCAGTTCCCATTTCACCATTAAAAAGAAGTGTTTTAACTTTTAAATGTTTTAAAACTTCTTTTGCAATAGTATCAATGTCTTCTAAATGATATGTAAAAACTAACGTTTCCAATAAAATTTTAATTATTTGTTGCGACAATATTAAGCATAAATATTGTGAATTCCTAGAAAAAAGCGTGTTTCATCGGGTTTTTTTGCTTTTAATAGATTTTATATAAGAATATGAGTGTTGTACTTTATTAATATTTCCACAATGTCTCAATATGATATATGTATTGGTTTTCTGTGTTTAGAAGTAATTTAGTGACAACTCACTTGCTTGTTTTCCTTTATTCATTTTAGAAATTAGTTATCTTTTATATCTAATACCATTTTCAGAACAATAACTATTTAGGATCCATAACTACAAAAGGAATAATCATTTCTTCTAAAGACACACCACCATGTTGATAGGTGTTTCTGTAATAACTTACATAATGATTAAAGTTATTTGGGTAAGCCAAAAATAAATCACCTTTAGCAAAAATAAATGAACTGCTCATAGTTAGTGATGGTAAGTGAACTGATTTTGGGTCTTTTATGGCCAACACATCTTTTTCTTGGTAGGTAAGGCTTCTACCTGTTTTGTAACGTAAATTTGAACTCGTATCTCTATCTCCAATAACTTTAGATGGTGCTTTTACATTTATAGTGCCGTGATCTGTGGTTAAAATTAATTTAAAACCGAGTTGCTGAGAAAGCTGAATCATTTCTAATAACGGTGAATTTTTAAACCAACTAACCGTTAAAGAACGGTAGGCTTTATCATCTGAGGCCAGCTCTTTAACAACGTCCATCTCTGTTTTGGAGTGCGAAAGCATATCTACAAAATTATAAACAATAACGTTTAAGTCGTTATTTTTTAAAGAACGAAAATTTTCAACTAATTTTTTACCAGCTTTCAAATTTGTGATTTTGTGATAGTCGTATTTTATATTAGAAAGCCCTAAGCGTTTTAATTGTTCTCTCAAGAAATCAGCTTCATGCATATTTTTCCCACCTTCATCGGTGTCATTTTTCCAATACTGAGGAAATAGCTTTTCCATATCTGCAGGCATTAACCCTGAGAAGATAGCATTACGTGCATATTGCGTAGCAGTTGGTAAGATGCTGTAAAAAGATAATTCTGATGCTTTCTTATAATAGTTATTTACTATAGGTTCAAAAGCTTTCCACTGATCGTAACGTAAATTATCTATAACTATTAATAAGGTAGGTTGCTTATCACTTAACTCTGGTACTACTTTGTCTTTAAAAAGTGTATGAGACATTATAGGTGAATCCGTGTTGGGCTGAAACCAATCTTCATAATTTTTCTCAATAAATTTACCAAACTGTGCGTTGGCTTCCGTTTTTTGTGACTCAAGAATATCTGTCATTCCTACATCTTCAATGCCTTCAAGTTGTAATTCCCAATAAACTAACTTTTGGTAAAGGACTACCCATTCTTCATAAGAATTAACCATAGATAAATCCATAGCAATTTTTCTGAATTCTTGCTGATAATTAGAAGTGGTTTTTTCTGAAACTAATCGTGAATGATCTAAATTTTTCTTTAAACTCAATAATATCTGATGTGGATTTACAGGTTTAATTAAATAATCAGCAATTTTATTACCAATGGCTTCTTCCATAATATATTCCTCTTCACTTTTTGTAATCATTACAACAGGAAGATTGGCACGACGTTCTTTAATTTCATTCAAAGTTTCAAGACCAGTTAAACCCGGCATATTTTCATCTAAGAAAACAATATCAAAATTTGTATCGTTAATAATTTCTAAGGCTTCAGTACCACTTTGGCAAGTGGTAACTATATAGTGTTTTTGCTCTAAAAAAATGATATGTGGTTTTAACAAGTCTATTTCATCGTCAACCCAAAGAATATTTATCATGTTGGTGTATATTTGTTTCTTAATTATTGAATTTTAAAGTTTTGTCTACAAAAAACAAACTAAAAATATTTAACGATCCAATCTACGGATTTATTACTATCCCCAATTCGTTAATTTTTGATCTCATTCAGCATAAGTACTTTCAGAGGTTACGTCGTATCAGTCAAATGGGATTATCTTATTTGGTTTATCCTGGTGCGCACCACACACGTTTTCATCATGCATTAGGAAGTATGCACTTAATGCAAAAAGCGTTGAATGTTCTTCGTTTTAAGGGTGTTGAAGTATCTGAAGATGAAGAAAACGGACTTTTAGTTGCTATTTTATTACACGATATTGGGCATGGCCCTTTTTCACATGCTATGGAACATAGTATTGTTAATGATATTTCTCACGAAGAAATTTCACTCCGTTTTATGGAAGAACTCAATGAAGAATTTAACGGAAGTTTAACGTTAGCTATTTCAATCTTTAAAGGCGAATATCCTCGAAAGTTTATGTGTCAGCTCATATCGAGCCAGCTAGATATGGATAGAGCAGACTATTTAAAGCGCGATAGTTTCTATACAGGTGTTGCTGAAGGTAATATAAACAGCGAACGTTTAATTACAATGCTAAATGTGGTGAGAGATGAGTTAGTTGTTGAGGAAAAAGGCATCTACAGTATAGAGAAATTTTTAGTAGCTAGACGTTTTATGTATTGGCAAGTCTATTTGCACAAAACAGGCTTGGTTGCAGAGCAACTAGTAATTAGAGTACTAAAACGTGCTAAAGAATTAGTAGACAAAGGATCCAAATTACAATGCAGCATAGCACTAAATTATTTTCTTAATTCCGAAATTAATACAATGAGTTTTACAAAGGAGACGTTAAGTGTTTTTGCAAAACTCGATGATTATGATATTATATCAGCGATGAAAGATTGGCAACATCACAACGATTTTGTTTTGAGTAATCTTTGTGAAATGATAATAAATAGAGATTTATTAAAAATAAAGCTGAAAAATAAACCAATAGATGCAATAGCATTAAATGAGCATTGTAAAGCGCTTATTGAAAAATATAATATTACGAAGCAAGAAGCTGACTATTTTGTATTTACAGGCGAGATAACAAATCAGGCTTATCAAATTAAAAAACAAAATATTAATATCCTTTTAAAGTCCGGTAAAATAAAGGATATTGTGAAGGTATCAGATCAATTAAACCTGAAAGCATTAAGTAAACCCGTGACGAAATACTATATATGTTATCCTAAAAAGAAAATGTGATACATTTTTTCTATTTTTGCGGAAACCAACAGACTAATTAAAATCAATTAATTGAAATTTACAGCAGAACAAATCGCAGGTATTTTAGAAGGAACAGTCGTTGGCGACCCTAATATTGAAGTTTACAAATTATCTAAGATAGAAGAAGGTGTTAAAGGATCATTAACATTTTTATCTAATCCAAAATACACTCCTTATATATATACAACAGATGCCTCTATTACTATTGTAAATGCGGACTTTGAGGCAGAAAATCCAATCCTAACTACCTTAGTTAAGGTAGAAGATGCCTATGAAGGATTTTCAAAATTACTAGAATATTACAATCAGATTAAGTTAAACAAGTCTGGCATTGAGCAGCCCAGTTTTATAGCAGAAACGACTAAAGTACCCGATGACGTTTACGTTGGTGCATTTGCTTATATAGGAGATAATGTTGAAATTGGTAAAAATGTAAAGATTTTTCCTAATGCTTATGTTGGTGATAATGTAACATTAGGGAACAACACCGTTATTTTTGCAGGTGGTAAAGTCTATGCAGATTGTATTATAGGTGATAATTGTGTCATAAATTCGGGTTCAATAATTGGAGCTGATGGTTTTGGGTTTGCTCCAGGTAAAAATGGTGAATATTCTAAAATTCCACAGATTGGTAATGTGATTATAGAGGATTTTGTAGATATTGGCGCAGGTACAACTGTAGACCGAGCTACAATGGGATCTACAATTATAAGATCTGGTGTAAAGCTAGATAATCAAATACAGATTGCGCACAATGTAGAAATAGGTAAAAATACTGTAATTGCAGCACAAACTGGCGTAGCTGGTTCTACTAAAATAGGCAAAAGTTGCCTTATTGGTGGACAAGTTGGTATTGCTGGTCATTTAGTTATCGGTAACAATGTAAGAATACAGGCACAATCTGGTATTGGTAGAAATGTAAAAGATAATGAGATCTTACAAGGTTCTCCAGCCTTTACTTACGGTGACTTTAATAAATCGTATGTGTATTTTAAGAATTTACCTAAACTAGTTAAAACTATAAACGAATTAGAAAAGAAAGTAGATGGCCATAATTAAAACGGAAATCAAACAAAAAACTATCGAAAAAGAAGTCGCACTCAGAGGTGTTGGCCTTCATACAGGTGCTGACGTAACATTGGTTTTTAAGCCAGGTGTAGAAAATTCAGGCTTTTTATTTGAACGTGTAGATTTAGAAGGAAGCCCAAAGATAGAAGCAGACGCTAGCTATGTCACAAATACCCAACGTGGAACATGTTTAGAGAGAAATGGTGTCACTATCCAAACATGCGAACATGTACTTGCGGCTTTGGTAGGGTTAGATATAGATAATGCTGTTATAGAATTAAATGCTTCAGAACCACCAATAATGGATGGCTCTTCAAAATTCTTTGTCGAAGCTATAGAAAAAGCTGGTATTATAGAACAAGAGGCTTTCAGGGAAGAATACGAAGTAACTCAGGTAGTTTCATACGCAGATGAAGAAACAGGAAGTGAAATAATCCTTATGCCATCAAATTCTTACCAAGTAACTACAATGGTAGATTTTGGTACTAAAGTCTTAGGAACTCAAAATGCTACGATGACTTCTGTCGCAGATTTTAAGACTGAGATTGCAGATGCTAGAACTTTTAGCTTTTTACATGAAATTGAAATGCTTTTAGAGCATGGTTTAATAAAAGGTGGTGACCTAAATAATGCTATAGTTTATGTTGATAAGGAGTTGTCACCAGAGACTATGGAGAAGTTAAGGATAGCTTTTAATAAAGATAAAATAACCATAAAACCTAATGGCATTTTAGATAACTTAACGTTACATTATCCTAATGAAGCTGCACGACATAAATTATTAGATGTCGTTGGGGATTTAGCTTTAATAGGTACTCGTATTCGTGGAAAAGTTATAGCGAATAAACCAGGTCATTTTGTGAATACCCAGTTTGCTAAAAAAATGTCTAAACTTATTAAGAATGAAAGGCGTAACAATATGCCACAGGTAGATTTGAATTCTACTCCATTGATGGATGTTAATCAAATTATGGATATGCTACCGCACAGACAACCATTTCTATTGATAGATAAGGTTTTTGAGTTAACAAAAAATCATGTCATTGGAATGAAAAATGTCACCATGAATGAAGAATTCTTCAGAGGACATTTTCCAGGTGCACCGGTAATGCCAGGTGTTTTAATAGTTGAAGCTATGGCACAGACTGGTGGTATCTTGGTTTTAAGTACAGTTCCAGATCCTGAAAACTACCTCACATTTTTCATGAAAATGGATAAGGTAAAATTTAAACAAAAAGTTGTTCCTGGCGATACTCTGATTTTTAAATGTTCGTTAATTACACCAATACGAAGAGGTATTTGCCACATGCAAGGTTATGCTTATGCAAATGGTAAATTATGCGCAGAAGCTGAATTAATGGCCCAAATTTCAAAAGTAAAATAAAATGAACCGAGTGGAATCCAATATATTAAAAGATAACTGTAAGTTCCGAGGCGAACATATTTTTACAGCTTTATCAAAACTAAAACTTGAAAAATGAACCAACCTTTAGCTTACGTACATCCTGGGGCAAAAATCGCTAAGAATGTAGTTATAGAGCCTTTTACAACCATTCATAATAATGTGAAAATTGGTGAAGGCACTTGGATAGGAAGTAACGTTACCATTATGGAGGGTGCTCGAATTGGAAAGAATTGTAATATTTTCCCTGGTGCTGTGATTTCTGCTGTACCACAAGATTTGAAATACAATGATGAGGATACGACTGTAGAGATAGGAAATAACGTAACTATAAGAGAATGTGTGACCATAAATCGAGGTACAACTGACAAAATGAAAACCGTAATAGGTGACAATTGTTTAATTATGGCGTATTGCCATATTGCACATGATTGTATTGTGGGTAATAATTGTATTTTTTCTAATAATAGTACTTTAGCTGGGCACATTACTATTGGTGACTATGTTGTATTAGCAGGTATGACAGCTGTTCATCAATTTGTCTCTGTAGGAAATCATGCCTTTGTCACTGGTGGATCTTTAGTTCGTAAAGATGTACCGCCTTTTGTAAAAGCTGGTAGAGAGCCATTATCTTATGTCGGAATTAATTCCGTAGGCTTAAGACGAAGAGGATACACATCAGAAAAAATTAGAGAAATTCAAGGAATATATAGAATATTATATCAAAAAAATTATAATAATACACAAGCGTCAGATTTTATTGAAGCAGAGTTGGAAGCGACTCCAGAGCGAGACGAAATTCTTCAATTTATTAAGAATTCGCATCGAGGAATTATGAAAGGCTATTTCAAATCCAATTAATTTCAAAAAGCGAGCGTAGAAAATACAAGAAATTTAATCGTTCAGAATAAAATATAAAACTAAACGGTTCAACAAATAAACAAATTTATGGCAAGTACTTCAGATATTAGAAACGGATTATGTATAAAATATAATAACGATATATATAAAATTATTGAGTTTCTTCATGTAAAACCTGGTAAAGGCCCTGCTTTTGTTAGAACTAAAATGAAAAGTGTTACTAGTGGAAAAGTCTTAGACAATACATTTTCTGCAGGTCATAAAATTGAAGATGTTCGTGTCGAAACTCATAAATTTCAGTATTTGTATAATGATGGTGAGTTCTTTCACTTTATGAATGAGGCTGATTACACACAAATAAGATTATTAGAAGCTGCTCTTGACAATCCTGGTTTAATGAAAGAGGGTCAGGTAGTTACCATTCTTATCAATACTGAAGATGATATGCCACTTTCGGTTGATTTGCCAGCATCTGTTATTCTTGAAGTTACATCTACAGAGCCTGGAATTAAAGGTAATACAGCAACTAATGCTACTAAGCCAGCAACTGTTGAGTCAGGAGCAGAGATTAATGTGCCTTTATTCATAAACGAAGGCGATAAAATCAAGGTTGAAACAGAGAAAGGAACTTATAAAGAACGTGTAAAGGAGTAATTATTAAGTTAGCAGTCACAGTATTCGGTATGCTATTAAATGCTACTTTATCACTAAAAACTGTGACTGAAATCTAAATTATGAAGTTTCCAAAACCACATACTTTAAAAGAAATAGCCAAACTCATAGATTGTAGTTTTATTGGCCCTGAAGACTTTAAGGTTTTAGGCATGAATGAAATCCATGTTGTAGAAACTGGTGATATTGTTTTTGTTGATCACCCTAAATATTATGACAAGGCATTAGAATCTGCGGCTACTATTGTTTTAATAAATAAGGAAGTAGAATGTCCGAAAGGAAAAGCGCTTTTAATTTCGGAAGATCCGTTTCGAGATTTTAATAAACTCACACAGCATTTCAAACCATTTAAGTCTTCCAACGCTTCAATCGCAGATGATGCGTTTATTGGCAGAGGTACAGTTATACAACCAAACTGTTTTATTGGCAATAATGTGACCATTGGTAAGGATTGTATAATTCACTCTAACGTCAGTATTTATGATAATACCATAATAGGTGATAACGTAACGATTCATGCTGGCACTATACTAGGAGCAAGTGCCTTTTATTATAAGAATAGACCAGAAGGTTATGATCAGTTAAAATCTGGTGGACGAGTGGTTATAAAAAATAATGTTGATATTGGTGCACTTTGCACAATAGACAGAGGTGTTACTGGTGATACAACAATTGGTGAAGGCTCTAAATTAGATAATCAGATACAAATAGGTCACGATACTGTAATTGGTAAAAAGTGTTTAATAGCATCACAAACCGGAATTGCAGGTTGTGTTGTAGTAGAAGATAATGTAACCATTTGGGGACAAGTTGGTGTTAAAAGTGGTATTACAATTACAAAAGGAACAGTATTGTTTGCACAATCAGGATTAGGCCAAACGACTGAAGAAGGCAAAACTTATTTTGGTTCTCCTGCTGTAGAAGCAAGAGCTTTTTTTAAAGAACGTGCTTACATTAAAAAAATCCCTGAAATATTAAAAAAACTAAAAGATTTATAGATGTCAGCAAAAGAATTAGTTAAAGAATTTTACGGGTCAGATTTAGCAAATGATTCTAGTGTAGTAGCTAAATATTTTCACAAAGATTGCGAATTACATTGGAGTAGTAGTCAAGGATTCTCCATATTAAACTATAATGATATTGTTCATTTTTTTGAAGGCACTAGACAATCCTATAATAGCATTCGTTTTGAATTCACACATTTATTAGAAGTGGATGCAACAGTAACAACAAGGCATACACTATTTGCAAGTACTATTGAGAACCCTGAGAATGAAGTTGTTTTAGCACACTTTTCAACAATTTGGGAAATTATAAACAATAAGCTTTACAGAGGCTATGAGATAAGTCAACAAGCAGATGAAAACAACGGTAAGAGTCTTAATTCTTACTCTGAAAGAAAAATATAAAAAGCCTTCGGTTTTGCGTTTGAAAACTCTTATTTTTGCACAACAAAAAATTGAATTAAACTTAAAAACAAAAATATCTAATGAGCGTTTTAGTTAATAAGAATTCTAATATAATCGTACAAGGCTTTACAGGTAGTGAAGGTACATTTCATGCTGAACAAATGATTGAGTACGGTACTAATGTAGTAGGTGGTGTAACACCTGGTAAAGGTGGTCAAACCCATTTAGGAAAGCCTGTTTTTAATACAGTTTCTGAAGCTGTAGAAAAGGTAGCTGCTGATACAACTATAATTTTTGTACCACCAGCTTTTGCTGCAGATGCAATAATGGAAGCTGCAGATGCTGGTATCAAAGTCATCATAACTATCACTGAAGGTATTCCTGTTGCAGATATGATTAAAGCAGCAGCATATATAAAAAATAAAGAATGTCGCTTAATTGGTCCTAACTGTCCAGGTGTTATTACGCCAGGTGAAGCTAAAGTTGGTATTATGCCAGGTTTTGTCTTTAAATCAGGTACTGTAGGTATTGTTTCGAAATCAGGTACGTTAACTTACGAAGCTGCTGACCAAGTTGTAAAACAAGGTTTAGGTATAACAACAGCTATTGGTATTGGTGGTGATCCAATCATTGGAACAACAACTAAAGAAGCTGTAGAATTATTAATTAACGATTCAGAAACTGAAGCTGTCGTAATGATAGGTGAAATAGGTGGTCAATTAGAAGCTGATGCAGCTTACTGGTATAAAGAAAGTGGAAGTAAAAAACCAGTTATTGGTTTTATTGCTGGTGAAACTGCGCCTGCAGGACGTACAATGGGTCATGCTGGTGCAATTGTTGGTGGAAGTGATGATACTGCACAAGCTAAAAAGAAGATAATGAGAGAATGCGGAATTCACGTTGTGGAATCTCCTGCTGAAATAGGAAAGAAAGTCGCTGAAGTTTTAAGCTAATCTTTACCTTATAAACTGTTAAAAACCTTACAAAATCTTGTAAGGTTTTTTTATTTGATGCAACTTGTAATTGGTATATTTGATATGAGGCAAGGATTAATAGTTGTCTGTCCGAGTGATTTTTAACTTATATTAAAATTGAAAATTATATCGAGAACAAATAACACTTATAATGTCAATTTAGAACTAACTAATCTAACTTATAAAACATGAAACTATTAGAAGGAAAAACAGCAATCATTACAGGAGCTAGTCGTGGTATAGGAAAAGGTATCGCAGAAGTTTTTGCTCAACACGGAGCTAATATAGCATTTACATACAGCTCGTCAGTAGAAGCTGCAAACGAACTAGAGAAAGCACTGAATGCCCTAGGCATCAAAGCAAAAGGATACCAAAGCAATGCTGCAAATTTTGATGAATCTCAAAAACTAGCAGAAGATGTTTTGGCTGAGTTTGGCTCTATAGATATTCTTATAAATAATGCAGGTATCACAAAAGATAATTTGTTAATGAGAATGGCTGAAGCTGATTTCGATAAAGTCATAGAAGTTAACCTAAAGTCTGTTTTTAATATGACTAAAGCAGTAATGCGTCCTATGTTAAAACAACGCAAAGGGTCTATAATTAATATGAGTTCTGTGGTTGGTGTAAAAGGTAATGCAGGTCAAACTAATTATGCAGCGTCAAAAGCTGGTATCATTGGGTTTTCTAAATCAGTAGCATTAGAGTTAGGTTCTAGAAACATAAGAAGTAACGTCATCGCACCAGGTTTTATAGAAACAGAAATGACTGCTAAGTTAGATGAAGAAACTGTGAATAGTTGGAGAGCTGGAATTCCTTTGAAAAGAGGAGGTACAACACAAGATGTTGCCAATGCTTGTGTGTTTTTGGCAAGTGAGTTAAGTGCTTATATTACAGGACAGACTTTGCATGTTGATGGTGGTATGTTGACTTAAATTGTCATTACTACGTAGTCAGGAATCTCATGATTTATTTTTAAAATTAAATGCAAAAAACAAAAATCATAATATTATCTGTTTTATTTGTTGCATCAGGACTTGTTGTTTATGGACAAGGTTATGATGAACTAAAGTCATCTTAAGAAAAAATGAAGATTGATGAAAATGGATCGTATAAATCCGTTAACTGAAGATAGTATTTTAATAGAATAAAGAAGTTAATAACTTCAATGCAAACAGAAACAATAATATATATTATAATTGCTGGCATAACAGCGCTTTTATTAGCGCTGTTTCAGTATGTGTATAAGTCTAAATTAAAGTCGAAGCGTAAATATGTTTTAACTGTACTCAGAGCTCTTTCAATTTTTGGCATACTTCTATTGCTTATTAACCCAAAGTTAGAATCATTTAACTATTATGATGAAAAACCAACGCTAGTAGTTGCTGTAGATAATTCTGAATCTATTACATATCTAAAACAAGCGGAAAATGCTAAGACACTCTTTAATTCTCTTACCACAAATCCTGAATTAAAAAAACGTTTCAACATAAAAGCATACAGCTTTGGTAAAACGACTAATACTTTAGATAGTTTAAGTTTTAACGAGCATCAATCAAACATCGCGGAATCCTTAAAAAAACTAGGCGAAGTTTATGCGAATCAAACAGCACCAATAATTATGCTTACTGATGGTAATCAAACCTATGGAGTAGATTATAGTTTTGGAGTTAAAAAGATAAAGCAACCTATTTATCCACTAATTCTTGGTGATACAACCTTATATTCGGATTTAAGCATAAAGCAACTAAACGTTAATCGTTATGTATATTTAAAGAACAAATTCCCTATAGAAATCATAGCGAATTATAGTGGTGTTGTGTCAGTTACTACCGACTTAAAAATTTGGTCTGGTAATTCTATCGTCTTTAGAAAGCCAATAACATTTGATGCGTCTAAAACATCCGAGATTGTTTCAACAGCATTAATAGCTACTAGTGTTGGTGTAAAAACATATCGTGTTGAGTTAACGCCAATAAATACTGAGAAAAATAAAGTCAATAATTCAAAGAACTTTGGTGTAGAAGTCATTGATCAAAAAACAAACATTGCATTAGTTTCAGACCGATTACATCCAGATTTAGGGGCACTTAAAAAATCTATTGAAGGCAACGAACAGCGTAGTGTCTCAATATTAAAACCAAAAGAATATGTGTCTAAAATTGATGATTTTCAATTAGTTATATTATATCAGCCCAATAATAACTTTAACGAACTACTTAAGGAAATAAAAAACAGAAAATTAAATACATTTACAATTACAGGAGCAACTACCAATTGGAATATACTCAATAATACCCAAGATTATTTTAAGCAAACAATAACAAATCAAACAGAGAATTATCAACCTAATTTTAATACAAATTACGGAACATTTATAGTAGATAATTTAGACTTTAATAATTTCCCACCACTTAAATCAGAATTCGGTGCGTTCGCTATTACTGGTCCACATGATGTCTTGCTATATAAAACAGTAAATGGTATAACTACAGATCAAATTATGTTAGCAACTTTTGAAGCTAATACCACAAAACATGCTATTCTCAATGGTGAAGATATTTGGAGATGGCGTGCTCAAACATTCTTAGATACAGATAGTTTTGTAGATTTTGATAACGTAATTAATAAATTAGTACAGTTTCTTAGTTCTAATAAAAAGCGCAAACGAATTAATATAGATTATAAATCTTTTTATAATGGTAATGACGATGTTATTCTAACCGCACAATATTTTAATAAAAACTTTGAGTTTGATAAAGAAGCGTCTTTAAGTGTTGTATTAAGAAATAAAGACATAAATAGTTTAAAGGAAGTTCCGCTTTTATTAAACAATGGAAATTATAGAGTCGATTTAAGTGGTATTGAAGCAGGTTTGTACGACTTTACAATTAAGCATAACTCAGAAACTGTATCATCATCAGGTAGTTTTAAAGTATTAGCATACAATGTAGAACAGCAATTTTTAAACGCGGATGTTAGTAAGTTAGTATCTGTTGCGTTTAATAGCGGAGGTAAAGCCTACTTTAAAACAGAGTTAGAGCAATTAATTAACAATTTATTAGGAGATAAACGCTTTGCAACCATTCAAAAGAGCACTAAAAATATCGTACCTTTGATAGATTGGAAATATCTACTCGTATTAATAGCATTAAGTCTATTTATAGAGTGGTTTATTAGAAAATATAACGGATTAATTTAAAATAAAATAATATGGAAAAATTACCAAAATTTGGATTACCAATTTTAGTCGGAATTATAATAATGATTGTAGTTGTCGCAAAATCTGCTGTAACTATAGATTCTGGTGAGGCAGGAGTGCTTTTTAAGACCTTTGGAGAAGGTGTTGTAGTTGATGAGCCACCAATGGGTGAAGGATTTCACATCGTAGCACCTTGGAATAAGGTTTATATCTATGAAGTGCGTCAGCAAGAACTTTTTGAGAAGATGAAAGTATTGTCTTCAAATGGTCTAGAGATTCAAATTGATGCATCGGCATGGTATGAGCCAGTTTATGATCAGTTAGGTAACCTTCACCAATCATTAGGTCAGGGTTATTTACAACGTGTAATTCAGCCAGCTATCCGTTCAGCGGCAAGAAGTGTTGTAGGTCGTTATACACCTGAGCAATTATATTCTAGCAAGCGAGATGCTATACAAGACGAGATTTTTGAAGAAACTAAGAAAATTTTAGAAAAGCAATTTGTACAATTAAATGAGGTACTTGTTAGGGATGTAACTTTACCAAATACGATTAAGGAAGCGATTGAACGTAAATTAAAACAAGAACAAGAATCTTTAGAATATGAGTTTAGATTAGTAACAGCTGCTAAAGAAGCTGAGAAAGTAATTATTGATGCTAAGGGTAAAGCTGAGTCTAACCGTATTTTAAGCGCTTCTTTAACTGATAAAATTTTACAAGATAAAGGAATTGAAGCAACTGTAAAGCTTGCAGAATCACCAAACAGTAAAATTATTGTTATTGGTTCTGGTGATACTGGATTACCTATAATTTTAGGAAATCAATAAAAATTTGTTAATCCTTTGGATTTATAAAATAGTTTTCATAAACTTTGTTTCAACAAAAAAATAGTATGATTTTTATTCAATTACATCATCATTTTCATATAATCGCTCAAGCGAGGTGAAAATGTATTGAATAAATTAAAAATATATTTTAAAAACCCGTTTGATAATTCAGATGGGTTTTTTGTTTGAAAAAACCATTTCGTTTTGTCAAACTATTCAAAAACAAAACATGAATAAAATTAAAATTGCTGTACAAAAATCGGGTCGTCTTAACGAGGATTCTATGAAAATCTTAAAGGAAATTGGTATTTCAGTAGAAAATGGTAAAGATCAACTAAAAGCTTCGGCACGTAATTTCCCATTAGAAGTGTTTTACTTAAGAAATGGTGATATTCCTCAATATTTAAGAGATGGTGTTGTAGATGCTGCTATAATTGGTGAAAATGTACTGATCGAAAAAGGTGGTGATCTGACAATTGTAGAACGCCTTGGCTTTTCTAAATGCAAAGTATCTATTGCTGTACCAAAGTCCTCTAAGGCTAAAAGCTTAAAAGATCTAGCAGGAAAACGAATTGCAACGTCCTATCCAAATACGGTCAATCAATTTTTAGAAAAATCAAGTATCAAAGCGAACCTTCATATTATTAATGGTTCTGTTGAGATTGCACCAAACATTGGTTTAGCAGACGGTATTTGTGATATTGTTTCTAGTGGTAGTACTTTGTTTAAGAATGGCTTAAAAGAAATTGAAGTTCTTTTAAAGTCGGAAGCTGTTTTAGCAACGTCACCAAAAATTTCAAAAGAGAATCAGGAACTCATTAATACATTACAATTTAGGCTTAAATCTGTATTGAGAGGACGAGAGAATAAATATGTTTTATTAAATGCGCCAAATGATAAATTGGAAACCATTGTTAACATACTTCCAGGTATGAATAGTCCAACCATTTTGCCATTAGCAAAAGACGGTTGGAGTTCATTACACTCTGTGATTAATAAAAATGATTTTTGGAATGTTATAGACGAACTAAAGGCTAATGGAGCAGAAGGTATACTAGTTTGCCCTATTGAGAATATGGTATTATAATTATGAGACTGATAGAAAACCCTAAAAGAGAAGATTGGTTAGAGCTTTTAAAAAGACCAACACAATCTTTAGAAGCTATTGAAGCTACAGTGAACGAAGTTTTTGCTGAAGTCTCAAGTAATGGTGATAAAGCTATTGCGAAATACACATCTAAATTTGATGCTGTACTCTTAGAATCAAATAGTGTCAGTGTTGCAGAAATTGAAATGGCTTCAAAAGCTGTTTCTAAAGAATTAAAGGAAGCGATTCAACTAGCTAAATTAAATATTGAAAAATTCCATTTCGCACAGAAAACAAATAAAGTTTATGTGCAAACCATGGAAGGTGTAGAATGTTGGCAAGAAAAGCGACCGATTCAAAAAGTAGGTTTATATATTCCTGGTGGAACAGCACCTTTATTTTCAACGGTTTTAATGCTAGCAGTTCCAGCACAAATAGCAGGCTGTAAGGATATAGTCTTATGTTCACCACCAAATAAAAAAGGTGAAATAGCGAATGAAATTCTCTATGCTGCTGAACTATGTGGTGTAACTAAAATCATCAAAGTTGGTGGCATACAGGCTATCGCAGGCTTAACATTTGGGACTGAATCTATTCCGCAAGTATATAAGATTTTTGGTCCAGGAAATCAGTTTGTAACGGTTGCAAAACAAATTGCAACTAAGTATGGTGTTGCTATAGATATGCCTGCTGGCCCTAGTGAATTGTTAATTATGGCAGACGAATCTGCTAATGCAGCTTATGTTGCTTCAGATTTATTAAGTCAGGCAGAACACGGTTCAGACAGTCAAGTTATTTTAGTAACAACATCTAAATCATTTGCAGAAGCAGTGAGTTTAGAAGTTAAAAACCAGTTAGAGGCTTTGCCTAGAAAAGAATTAGCCAAGAATGCCATCGCTAATTCAAAATCTATTCTTGTTTCAAATTTTGAAACAGCTTTAGAGTTAATAGATACTTATGGCCCAGAACACTTTATTGTAGCGACAGAAAATGATGATTATTTTGTTGAGAATATAGGCAATGCAGGTTCTGTATTTATTGGTAACTATACTCCCGAAAGTGCAGGTGACTATGCTTCTGGTACAAACCACACATTACCAACTAATGGGTTTTCAAAAGCGTATTCTGGTGTTAACCTAGATAGCTTTCAAAAAAGCATGACGTTTCAGAAGATATCTAAGCAAGGCATTCAAAATATAGGAAATGCTATTGAGTTAATGGCTGAAGCCGAAGGTTTACAAGCACATAAAAATGCAGTAACTTTAAGATTAAAAGACCTATAAACATGAATATAGATAGCCTTTTACGAGATAATATACGTAACCTTAAAGCATATTCTTCTGCTAGAGATGAATACGAATCTGTTAGTCATGACATGGTTTTTATTGATGCCAACGAGAATCCTTTTGAAACTGATGTTAATCGCTATCCAGACCCACAACAAACAAGGGTTAAAGCGTGCTTATCTGAATTAAAAGGTATTCCTGCAAGTCAAATCCTATTAGGAAACGGTAGTGATGAAGTTTTGGACCTCGTTTTTAGAGCTTTCTGTGAACCAAATCAAGACAATGTAATTGTATTACCACCAACATATGGTATGTATGCCGTTTTGGCTAATTTAAATGCTATAGAAATAAAAGAAGTCCAACTTAATTCTGATTTCGAACCCAATGTTGAACGTATTCTAGAGCACCAAAACAGTAATTCAAAACTGTTATTTATTTGTTCACCCAATAACCCAACAGCTAATAGTTTTAAAGCTAAAGCTATTGAAACTTTAATAAAGGGTTTTAAAGGTATTGTTTTGGTTGATGAAGCTTATATCGATTTTTCAAATCAAGACAGTTGGCTAAGTCGGCTAAATGAATTTCCAAATCTCGTAGTTACACAAACATTATCAAAAGCATACGGTTTAGCAGGTATTCGCTTAGGAGTTTGTTATGCTTCACTAGAAATTATATCAGTTTTAAATAAAATAAAGCCACCTTATAATGTTAACGAGTTAACACAAATAAAAGCCTTAGAGCGCTTAACTAATATAGAAGTTATAAAGCACGAAGTGAAGATTATTTTGAGTGAAAGACAAAAATTAGTAGACGCTTTAGAAGCTATTGAGTTGGTCGTGACTATTTATCCATCTGATGCTAATTTTTTATTAGTAAAAGTTGATGACGCTAATAAACGCTATAATCAATTAGTAGAAAAAGGAATAGTATCGAGAAATAGAACTAATCAAGCTTTATGTAAAAATTGCCTAAGATTTACAGTAGGTTCTGCAAAAGAAAATAATAAGTTAATACAAACTTTAAAAGAATTATAAACTATAACGTCACATCGAGTGAATTTTTATTTTAAAAAATTTATAACGAGATGCTTTAAGTTCTCGATACAATTTCCTTTAATGGAAAACCACTCGAACTGACGAAATACTATTAATATGAAGCCAGTACTATTCATTGACAGAGACGGAACTTTGATAAGAGAACCAGCAGACGAACAAATAGATGCGTTTGATAAGTTAGATTTCTATCCAAAAGTATTTCAATATCTGAGTAAAATTGCTAGGGAACTAAATTTTGAAATCGTTTTGATAACCAATCAAGACGGTTTAGGGACAGAAGTGTATCCTGAAGAAACATTTTGGCCGATTCATAATTTCGTTTTAAAAACATTTGAACAAGAAGGTGTTGTTTTTAAAGAACAATTTATAGATAGAACTTTTGCAAAAGACAATGCACCGACTAGAAAACCGAATACAGGTTTACTCACTAAATATTTTACAGAAGATTATGATTTATCCAATTCCTTCGTAATTGGTGATCGCTTAACAGATATTGAGTTAGCTAAAAACTTAGGTGCTAAAGGTATTTTTATAAACGATAATACTAATTTAGGAACTGACGAAATTACAATTAGCAATTCTGAAATTGAAGATTGCATTGCATTAGAAACTAACGATTGGGAAGTTATTTATAGATTTCTTAAAACTACTGAACGTATTGGCAGGATTGAGCGTAATACAAATGAAACTAAAATTAAGATTGACCTAGATCTAGATGGCATAGGAAAAAGCAATATTAATACAGGCATTGCATTCTTTGACCATATGTTAGATCAAATTGCTAGACACGGACAAATGGATCTTAATATTAAAGTAGATGGTGATTTAGAAGTAGATGAGCACCATACTATTGAAGATACAGCAATAGCGTTAGGTGAAGTATTTGCAATGACTTTAGGAAATAAGTTAGGTATAGAGCGTTATGGCTTCTGCTTACCAATGGACGATTGCTTAGCACAAGTCGCTATTGATTTTGGTGGAAGAAATTGGCTCGTTTGGGACGCTGATTTTAAGCGAGAAATGATTGGTAAAATGCCAACAGAAATGTTTTATCACTTCTTTAAATCGTTTACAGATGGTGCAAAATGCAATCTTAATATTAAAGTAGAGGGCGATAATGAACATCACAAGATAGAGGCTATTTTTAAAGCTTTTGCAAAAGCAATTAAAATGGCTGTAAAACAAGATGTTGAGAAAATGATTTTGCCATCAACAAAAGGGATGCTTTAATGAAACTAACAATAGTAAATTACGGAGCAGGAAACATTAAAAGTATTCAATTTGCTTTTCAACGCTTAGGTTACGAGGCTATTTTAACAGATGATACAGAAGAAATTATAAATTCAGATAAAGTAATTTTCCCTGGTGTTGGTGAAGCAAGTTCAGCAATGCTCAAACTAAAACAAACAGGATTAGATAAATTGATACCACAATTAACACAACCTGTATTAGGAATTTGTTTAGGTATGCAATTAATGTGCAACCATACAGAAGAAGGAAACACTCAAGGTTTAGGGATTTTTGACGTAAATGTGAAGCGTTTTTCAAACAAGGTTAAAGTACCTCATATGGGATGGAATACTATCACTAATTTAAAATCTGATTTATTTAAAGGGATAAAAGAAAATGAATACATGTACCTTGTGCACAGTTATTATGCCGAACAATGTAGTGAAGCGATTGCTAGTTCAAATTATGAATTAGAATACACGTCAGCCATAGAAAACAGGAATTTCTTTGGTGTACAATTTCATCCTGAAAAGAGTAGTAAAGCAGGTGAACAAATTTTAAAGAATTTTATAGAATTATAAAAGTCTTTAGCTAAAAGTCAAAATCAAAAAATGAGAATAATACCAGCCATAGATATTATAGACGGAAAATGTGTTCGTCTTACAAAAGGAGACTATGATACAAAAAAAATATATAACGAAAACCCGTTAGAGGTTGCAAAAGAGTTTGAAGCTTCAGGTATTGAATATCTACATTTAGTAGATTTAGATGGAGCAAAAGCAAGGCAAATCGTCAATTATAAAGTTTTAGAACTCCTTGCGTCTAAGACCAATTTAAAAATTGATTTTGGAGGTGGTTTAAAATCTAATGAAGATTTGAATATTGCTTTTAATTGTGGAGCAAGACAAATAACAGGTGGAAGTATTGCAGTAAACGATAGAGAAACTTTTGAAGGATGGCTCTCTAAATATGGTGCACAAAAAATTATTTTAGGAGCAGATAGTAATGATGGTAAAATAGCGATTAACGGTTGGCAAGATAATAGTAAAGAAGAAGTTATTTCATTTATAAAAGACTATCAAAGGAAACGTATTAAGTATGTGATCTGTACAGATATTTCAAAAGATGGTATGCTAGAAGGCCCATCAATTGAATTGTATAAGTCCATAATAGAAGAATGTAGTAACAGTAGTGGTGCGCAATCCATAAAACTTATTGCTTCTGGTGGAGTTGCTGGAATTAGTGATTTAGAAGATTTAGAAGCTATTGGTTGTGAAGGTGTTATTATAGGAAAAGCGATTTACGAAAACAGAATTAGTTTACATGAATTAGAACGATTTATTTAACTAATCCGTCACTTCGACTGATTCTGAGGGTTAAGAATCATATAGAGAAGTCAATTAAGGTTCTCGATACAATTCTATTAAAATCACATCACTCGGACTTGCGAAATAAGAATTTATGTTAACAAAAAGAATCATCCCATGTTTAGACATTAAAAACGGTAGAACCGTAAAGGGTGTCAACTTTGTGGATTTAAGAGATGCTGGTGATCCTGTAACTTTAGCGAAGCAATATGCAGAATTAGGTGCAGACGAGCTTGTTTTTTTAGATATTTCAGCAACTTTAGAGAATCGTAAAACTATGCATGATATGGTGTTGCATGTTGCAGAACAAGTCAATATTCCATTTACAGTTGGTGGAGGTATTTCTTCTGTCGAAGATGTTGATGTGCTTTTGAAATGCGGAGCAGATAAAATATCTATAAACTCTTCAGCAGTGAAGCGACCAGAATTAATAAATGAGTTATCAGATAAATTTGGAAGTCAATGTGTCGTAGTTGCTATTGATGCTAAGAAAATTGAAAGTGAGTGGATGGTATATTTAGCTGGTGGTACAATTTTAACAGAATTGAATTTATTTGATTGGGCTAAAGAAGTTGAAGAACGTGGTGCTGGTGAAATATTATTCACGTCGATGAATCACGATGGTACAAAGGCAGGTTTTGCAAATGAAGCTTTAGCAAAATTGACGCAGTTAGTAAATATTCCGATTATAGCATCAGGAGGCGCAGGTACTATGCAACATTTTGTTGATACGTTTAAAGATGGTAAAGCAGATGCAGCATTAGCGGCAAGTGTATTTCATTTTGGAGAAATATCAATTTTAGAATTAAAAGAAGAGTTAAAAAAAAATAGTATTACGGTAAGGCTTTAGTTTTACTATCATCCCTAAGTAGGTGGGAACCAAAAATATTATAATTTTAAAGTAGATTCCTGTATTTGTAGGAATGACTAAAAAACAAAAAATGAACGTAGATTTTAATAAAAATCCAGATGGACTGGTACCAGCTATCATTCAAGATATCACAACCAACAAAATTTTAATGTTGGGTTATATGAATGATAAAGCCCTTCAAAAAACAATAGACTCCAAATTAGTAACTTTTTTTAGCAGAACAAAACAACGTCTTTGGACAAAAGGCGAAGACAGTGGTAATGTTCTAAATCTTGTAGATATAAAATTAGACTGTGATAGTGATTCACTTTTAATTAAAGTTAACCCAAAAGGTCCAACATGTCATAAGGGGTCTGATACCTGCTGGAATGAAACTAATGAGCCATCTTACGGTTTTATTTCTAATCTTGAAAACACTATCGAATCACGAATAAAAGCAGGGGATTCAGAAAAGTCTTATGTTGCTTCTTTATTTGCAAAAGGCATTAATAAGATCGCTCAAAAAGTAGGAGAGGAAGCTGTAGAAGTTGTTATTGAAGCAAAAGACAATAATGATGAGTTATTCTTAGATGAAAGCGCAGATTTATTATTTCATTATTTAATGTTACTTCAGGCCAAGGGTTTTAAAATAAATGATGTTGTTGATGTATTAAAACGTAGAGAAAAATAAAAACTGCCGCTAAAACCAAATAGCGACAGTTATTCTAATGAAATTTAGAAAGTTTAATCGTGCATTAGAACCACGTAAACTCTTTATACTATTTTATTTATGATCTGCTTTAATGATTTCTAAGGTTTGTTCCATCCAATCGCTATTAAAATCTAAAGCAATTTCTGGAGTAACACCTTTTCCTTCATATGCAATATATTTATGATAGTTCATATCTGTTGGTGTAATTCTAAAATGACTTGAAGGTGTGTTGTAGCTGTTTCCATAATTTAGACCGTAAGCAATAACACCAAAAGTTGTTTGTCCTATGTGCTTAGCATTTTTGTTTTTCAATAGTTTTAGTGTGAATTGTTCTCCATTACTTCCTGTAAAACAATTGGTGATTACATAAACGTTTTTATCCTTTAATAACTTAAGAAATACATCTGAGAATTTCTTATTTCCGCCGCTGTTACTTCTCAAATCAACAATCACATTCTTTGCTGTTATTTTATTTTTTGTGTCATCAAAAAATTTAACTAATTCCTTTTTCTTACCGTTGCTAAAGGTTTTAAAATATAAATACTGTGTATCATTGTTTATTTGCTTAAATACTGTGATATTATCACCGTTATCTACAAATTCAAAATTATTTTTATTCGTTACTTTTTTATAATGCCAAATACGACCGTTTTCAAAAGAAAAGCTTTTTCTTAAACCTGGCGTTCTTGTAGTAACATTATAATAATAAACATTGTATTTATTACTACTTGTATGGTTAGCATAAAATCTAATTTCACCAATTTTCCAATGGTTGCTGTTGGTTTCTAATAAAACACCAACTAAATCTTTTTTATTGTCAGCGTAATATATTCCAATGGTTTCATCATTTCGGTTATTGTATATACCTTCTAAATCTTCTGAACTTTTTTCTGTTAGTTCCTCTTTTAATTCTGAAATATTACGATTAGTGTTAGGGTGATTTTTAAATAGATTTGAAGATTTGAATCCAGACAGTTCAACTTCATTTTTTAGAGTTGTTTCAGATAAAAATTCTGTATTAACTTGAAGCGATGCATGTGCATCATTTACTAATAGCATTTGTTCTAAGAGTAATTTATAACAGTCTTCAATTAAGATTGGTTTAGACATTTTAGACGATAACCTCAAATAGGTTTCAGAAAACAAATCACCTTTAATTTGCTTTTTATAGGAAGGCATTTTTTTGATTTTTTTAACTACAAAATCTAAATCTGTTTTGCAATCACAAGTTTCAGATTGCGCGAATATTGAAATGGTTCCGAATAAAAAAGTAATAATAAATACCTGTAGATTTTTCATAATTAAATGGTTTTGTGTGATTAAACTTTCTGAAGCAAATATATTTTAGAGAGTTCCATTTATTTCATATTAATACGTGTTTGGGGTAAAACAACCTTAGTTTGTGGTAGAATTAATGGCTGCTTTTATTGCAGACTGATAGGTTTTAGAAACAGGTACTTCTATAGTATGATTTAAAATTATAAAGAGTTTTCCATTTTCTGTTTTCCATTGCTGAAAATGGTATGGGTTAATTAAATAAGAACGATGTACTCTAAGTAATTCCGGGAATTCTTCATCAATAACAGACAACTTATTTCTAATCAATGTTTTCTTCAAACTATTACCAGTAACATAAAACACTTCTATATAATTATCTGAGGATTGAATGCTAATAACCTCATTTAACTGTAAACGTAAACCTTCATAATTACCTTCACCTTTAATTTCAATTTTTTGATCTTCTAATCGTTTTTCATGATACTTTCCAAAAGCGAAACGCGCTATTATAACTATAGGTAAAATAGTAGCAATAGCCGGTATAAAAATTGCTTTAAGCATGTAGCCTAAAGTATAAGGATACGGTTCATCTATCATTATTATATATAAATAATAGGATCTTGCTATGGCTATACTTATTACTGAGAAGCTGAGTAAAAAAATGATTTCACTGAGAAGTGTCCAGTTTTGTTTCTCTTTTTTATATAAATAGTTTTGAATAGGAAGAAATAATAAATAACATAAGCCTGCTAGAAGTCCATAACCAGGCAGATAAATTAGTTTTTCCCTTTCAGGAAATTCACTAACATCTAAGGGCTCAGTAAAATACAAGAATACAAAAACCCAAATAGCTAATAGTAAGCTAATTATAACGTGGTGCTTTAATAATGGATCAAAAGGGTAAAGTCTTTTCAAATTCAATATCTTAAAGCATAAAAATAAGCAATGCTTTTGGAATCTTCAATAAAATAACGTTC
>TARA_R100001369_G_scaffold954_3_pt1 | contig 91309 bp, 83 predicted proteins | sample TARA_R100001369 | Tara Oceans TARA_R100001369 (sample SAMEA2621528) | marine metagenome | biome: marine biome (ENVO:00000447); feature: surface water layer (ENVO:00002042); material: "saline water (ENVO:00002010), including plankton (ENVO:xxxxxxxx)" | depth 5 m
TATCGGTTATAAAGATTTGAATGAGCAACTGATCTCAATTAGAAAAGAAAAACAATTGGCTAAGAAAATTAAAAACCTCCGGTGAACGCCCAAAGGAAGAATTCCATTTGGAGAAGCAAAGCAAGATGTGTCATTGTCATGACAATCTTGCTTTGCTCCCGGAGGTTGCAAAGATAAAAAAGAAAAGATGAAACGGGAATACATCCAGATACGCTGCTCGATCTACGAGAAAAAGTTGCTCAAAAACAGAGCAGCCAGGGCTGGAATTTCCCTTTCGGAATACCTGCGATCCACAGCTTTTAAAATAAATATGGTAGAACGAATTACTCAGGAGCAACTAGAATGTTACCAATTACTCATTCAATATAAAAACAACTTTAGTAGGATCAGCAACATGTTTAAAAAGGGGAATCCAAGACTTGCCAAAGAAGTACAAGAGCTTGCCGAAGAAATCAGATCCCATTTAAAAAATTTCAAGAAATGATTGGCAAGGGACATTCCATAGCGAGAACAGGAGTATCTATAGGTTATGGATGGAACCAAGAAAAGGATGCTGAAGTAGTACTGAAGGAATATCTGGCAGGGGATACTCCCGAAGAGATCACGGAAGAGTTTAAGATCATTCAGTCTCAAAATGAGCGTTGCATGAATAACACCTTGAGTTTTATACTAAGCCCCACGATCGAAGATGGAAAGGATTTAAGCGTAAAAGACTTGGAAGAAATTACTAAAAAATTTTTAAAGGAGATGAATTTGCAAAACAATCAATCCATTGGATTTGTTCACCGGGATAAAGAACATACTCACGTGCATATTTATACCAACCGGATTGGCTTTGATGGAAAAGCTTATAATGACAGTTTTATTGGGAAAAGAAGTCAGCTAGCTGCAGACAATGTTGCAAAAGAATTAGGACTGACCAGAGTGCGGGAAGTCCAACAAGAAAAATTACAGGAACTAAATCCGCAGCGATTGATAATAAAGCAGATCCATGATCGGGTATTGGAATCTAGGCCTAAATCATTAGATGAATATATCAGCAAGATGAAGGCGAACCAAGTAAACGTTATTCCAAGCATCAATAAATCCAATCAGTTGCAAGGTTTTCGATTTGAATACAAAGGCATCAATTTAAAAGGAAGTGATGTTCATAGGTCTATGACTGGCGCTAAACTCATTGGAGAGATCAGTCAGAATTTAGGATACTCAAGAATGAAAGAAGTGCCCAGCAGTTTAAAACTGATGGATAAAACAGTGCAACTCAGCACAAATATGGCTGCAAGTATCGCCAAAGGCTTAGTGAAACAAGTAATTAAAAGAAGCTTAGATGCGGGAATAGGATTTTAAACAATTAAAAAGATGAAAAAGCTAGACGAAATTATGGAGCTCATGACCGATGAGATGGCGGATTTTAAAACTGCTATTTTAAAACTTGAACTGCTTTCAAAGCAACTCTTAAATTTAAGAATTCCCATTACTACAGAAGCACTAGAAAAGAACCTGAACATTTTCCTAGAGAAACAGAAAGAAGAAAACAGCTTGAAAGATGAAGTTCTCAAGAGTATAGAGAAGAAGTTAAAACATGCACGGATAATCCCTAATTATCTGTTGATTCTGGTTTGTTCACTGGGTATCATTTCATTAAGTCTCTTGGGTTATTTTGGGTATTCTTTGCATGAAAGACAGAACGAAAAGTTTGAACTCTATCAAATCCTTATAGAAACTAGCAATGAAAAATATCAAAAATATTTCTCGAAAAACCCGGAAGTTCAAGATGATTTTATTCAGTGGTTGGAAGGAAAAAAATAGCCATTGTCATGACAAATGACCTTGACGCAAATTATCCTAATTTTACAGTAAATGGATTGGAAACCCCAGTAAAATCCTCATTTTTTACTGTACCAGATGCGTCAAAAGTAGTTTGCGCCCTATGCTGTTTTTATTTAACGCTTAACTTCCCGTACGCTATAAAAACAGCACAGGATCCACGCGCAAGTTAGTTATGGTAGATATGGGGCTTAAATTTTTAAGTAGCTTTTGTTCAACTTTTCTTACAATAATAATAAACGAATGTTTATCAAACTTTAAGGATATATTTTAATAGCTAAAATAATTAAAGTAAGTTTTGCAATAATAAAGCTTTGATAGTTAACTCTTGATTCTGGTGTTATGACCTCAAAAAATGTTTATAAATAATAATCAAATGTTTCAAAATCCGTAGTATTAGAATTCATCGTGAATCCATCCTAAGAATGGAGTTTATTTTTTTTATAGAAAAGATGGAGAAAAATAATAGGATTAAAACAGCTATTAAACTCTTTAGCATTCTTGAAGTTAAAAATTTAGATTGATCAGATTCCATTACCAAGAACTCATCATTATCTACCTGTAAACTAAGTGTATGATCGTTAGCTTCATTTAAAATAAAATGTTCTTTTTCAAAACCATCTTTCAATAATACTAAGGCACTTTGATTTTTATAGATCTCTTTAAATGCAGTGTTTTTTACATATACTGACTTTATATTTGATGGTACTCCAAACACCTCGAATACAACTTTGGTTTCATGACCTAACTTTACAATTCCCGCACTCAAAGTGATTTCTTGCTCTTTATTAAATCTTATTGTAAGATTTTTTTTAATGTGTTCTAATACCATTTGCCGAAACTCATCCGGGGTTTTATATGGTGTTTCAGCATAATGTGTCCTAATTTCCTGCTGAAAAGCAGTTAAAGAAGCACTTATTTGTAAGATCCAAACGTTATTTTCCTTTTCTACCAACATCGTTGTAGATACATCTGGTTGATGGGCTTTTGCCGTAATGGAGGTTAGTACAAAAAATAAAAAAAAGATTGTTTTAAACATGATTTTTATATTTTTAATTAACGTAAGCGCCATATAAACAATTTATAAAGTTGTTATTTCCTGGAGCATCGGCATGATAATGATATCCTCTGGTATCATCGTAGTGACCTCTACAATCATCCAAATCTATTGGTTCATTACCATCAGTATCCAATTGTGCAAACAATCCATGACCATCTAGAGCATAACCAATCATAGCGGCATGATTATCTATTTGGCTAATTTTAGTAGATACACCTGTTGCAGCATGATAATGATAGCCTGCATTTAAATTAATATGTCCACCGGCATCATCAAAAGGTGCCAAAGTATAGGCTCCTAAAATAGCATCTGTTGGCGCAGGTGCATCAAAGACAACCCCGTTAAAAGCTATTCCTCTTTGCGATGGTCCTTGTTCTCCTATGCCTGGAGGTCCTCCTGGTCCTCCAAAGGCAAGAGAACTAGATAATTTAACAGGTGTAATTGGTATAAGGTAGGTTTGTGTTAGATCTGCAACATAAGATGGCAAACACTCTACGCAAAAATTCTCATACACGGCTCCCACATTAGGATTTGCAGCATTTGCACAGTCATCTTCGGTTGCTGTTTTATAAATGTCTCCATTAGCATCATACATTAGCCAAGTCGTGTCGTTGTAAAAGGTTGCCATATTTTCAATAAACGCGCCATCTACATCATATACTTGTCCGTTTTCTAACCAAATTCCACCTGCAGTTGCATCATCAGAAATATTATCTGGACACCAAGGACCCATTTCATGATCTGATGGGGTGCTGGTTGCTACTATTTGATAACAATCTGTTACCGTGCCATCAGATAATGTACATGGAACTGTTGTGATTTTTACTGCTGAAGTGTTTGTTAAAAATAATGAGGCATCTACATCTAGAACAATACCTTCAGCTGGATCTGTAGTTATATCGTTATTATCGCTCTCACAACCACAAGCAACACAAACTAGAAGTGTGAAAACTATCGCGGAAAATTTCATTGGAGTTTTAATCATTTTACTTTTCATTTTGTACTGTTTGTTTTGATTATTTAGAGGTTAAGTTTTATAATAAAGTGCGCTTTAGCCCAACCTTTCTTATCAAAGATCTGGATTTGTTTAAGAGGAATTTTGAGTATTCTGTGAATCATCCAAACTATTAAGTGAATCTGTGATTGTGCTCAGTAAAAAAAAATAGGCATTAAAATCATCTTAGTTTCAATGCTAGTTTCATAGTATGACTCCCACATTATTAATAAAATTAAACCCCAACCGCATTGTCCTAATAATAGAACTCGTGATTGGGGTTTGAAATAATTTTGGCTAATCCGCTATTCTTTAGACCATCTAGCAGGGTCTAGCAAATAGACTTTTTTTCTTCATAGGCGCTTATTCTTTTTTTAAGGTTTGTATATCGGCAATTAGTTGCTGAATTGCTGTTTTATTTAATCCATTATAAATTCCTCTTATGTGTTTATTCTTATCTATTAACACAAAGTTTTCGGTGTGTAAAAAATCTTCCTCTGTTTTGGATTCTCCTAGATCTTCTTCCACGAAATAAGAATTTCGACCTAAATCATAGATTTCATTTCTTTCCCCAGTTACCAAATGCCATTTTTCAGAAATCACCTCATTTTCAACGGCATACTTTTTAAGTATTGCTACCGAATCATAATCTGGTGTAACCGAATGTGACAGTAATAAAACTTCCTTATCTTCTTTAAACTCCTCTTGCAACACGCTCATATTATCTGTCATCTTCAAGCAAATTCCCGGGCAAGTGGTAAAGAAAAAATCGGCTACATAGATCTTATCCTTAAAAGTTTCATTGGTGATAGTAGCTCCTTCCTGATCTGTTAAACTAAAACTCGGTATCTTATGGAATGCTTCAACCTGTATACTGTTCGGTTTTAACCATTGTGGAGTGAAACTAGCTTCGTTATAATAAGGAAGTGATTCTACCCTACTTGTTTGCTCGTCTGTATTTTCACAACTTACTACGAGAATAAGCAAGCTTAGCATTCCAAAAATTTTATTGATATTGTACATTTTCATCTTTTAATTGATAACATAAATTCGTTCTTTTCATTCCAAAAACACGCCCGTTCTTAGCTTCATAATTCACGTAGATCTTCCCATTTTCTAACCATGCTTGTTGCAAACCATTCTCAAAACCATCTCTATAAGTTGTCTTCCTTGCAAGTTGCCCGTTTGGGAACCATTTTTTTTGTATTCCATGGCGCGCTCTATTTTTATAATTGGATTCTGCACTAAGCGTTCCATCGGGCCACCAACTTTTAAGCGAACCTTCGAGTTGGTTCTCATTATAAAATGACTGCTTTGCAAGGGTTCCATCGGCATACCAAACTTCCGCAAGTCCTTGTTTTTTGCCATCAAAATAACCTATTCTCGATTCTAATCGACCAGTTGGATAATAACTAATCGCAAAGCCGTGAAAAGCTTTTCCAGCATAGTACCATTTTCCCTCGAGAGGCTTAAGTTGAAGTTCTGCCTTATCGATTTGTAAATCGCTAATAGTAAGCACATTATCTTTTCGTTTCTGGCAAGCAGAAAGCAGCACTAACCCTATAACTAGTAAGAATTTAATTAATAGAACTTGGTGTCCCTTGATATGCTCCCGGAAAAATAATGTAATATTGATTGTTGTATAATTCATTTTCTATGTGATAATGGTATTCAGTTTGTGTGTTATGTTGTGTAATACTCGTATGTCCTCCTGAAGCATCTAAATCTATTGGATAAGTTCCTGTAGAATTACATTTTCTTCCGTAGATAAAAAATCCATCTGCCAGGATCCCTACCAATTTATCGTCATCTTCTGTCCAAGCTTTCGGTTCTAAATGGTAATGATACTCTTGTGGCCCAATATGCCCACCGGTATAATCTAAACTTGCAGCAGCCTGATCTAAGGCTCCATTTCCTTCCTGATCATTAAATATAGCGGCACCACTTATTGCAATTCCAATTGCTCCTAACCTAGTTGCGGTGGAAGAACTTGCTTTTTGAGGATTTTGGGAAACCGTTAATGTGGCTGAAGCATCATAATTTGGAATTATACTCGGAGTTAATGCTACATTTGGTTCTTCCATATATAATGCATTTCCTTCTCCCCAATAAACGCTGGTATGATTTGGATTTCCGGTGGTCTCAATAACTACATTACTTCCACTTAAATATATAGAAGTTTCGTCGGTATCAAATTCTGCAAATGCAGCGTGTAGTTCTCCTGTTGTTTCTGTTTCAGAAATATTCGTGTCATCATTACTGCAAGCAATAAAGGCGAAAACGGTCATTATAATTGTGCTTAAAATGGCTAGTCTGGTTTTTTTTATCTTTTTCATGGTTTCTATAACTAAAATTTAATTGTTATTGATCTTAAGTATTGATGTTCTATTTCTTAAATTGCTTTTGTTAATTATCTAATTCTTTATTTAATTTGAATGCTATTATTTGAGTTTTTTCTCTTAAACTATTGCTTATAATCATTTGATTTTCTGTTTGTAATAATCTGTCTACCAAGATGTTTTGAAATCTTCTGCTATTTAACAATTCCATATAATCAGATTCATCTGAAACAAACTTAACCTCTGTGTTTTTTTTATCTCGAATTAATAGAATGTCTAAAAGTGATATATGGGTTTCCAATTCTGGTTGTAAGCGGTTAACAATAAGATTATTAATTTTTGCCTCCTGAATTTCGAAATTGTCTAATTCATTTGGATAGGCTGCAATTAGATCTCTTAACGAATCACTTTCAATAAATTCAAATTTGTTAGTACTATTAATGGAACTCATGGATCCACTGTGCAATTTTGTGGGTGTATAATTCACTCTAATAATTCCATCTTTTATTTCTTCGGTTAATTTCTGGGGCTGAGAACGAATACTGTTAATCGTGTTTTGAATAGTCTGTATATTTTCTGCATATCTGAAAATGGAAGAATCGAGAAGGCTTAAATTAGAATTCAATTCATCATTGAGACTTTGGTAGATTTTTACTTCTACAATTCTATTTTTATTTATTTCATTTAAATCATTGATTTTCCATGCAATTAATATCCCCACAACTATCAAAAATATTTCTCCAAAAGCATAAATCAAGTAACTTTTAGTTTTCCCTGAAATCAATAAGTTTTTTCTGATTTTCCTGAATAATTTCATAATTAGACCTCCGAATTAGACTTTTATATTCTTAACTATTTTTTAAAAAAGGCTCCACGAGTTCAACATCGTGAAGCCTTTAACCACTAACCACAAAAATCATTTTAACCTTTAACTTATAACCACTCAAAATCACTTAAACGTATTATTTTTGTCTTGCGTTTTTCTTATAAAACTTGTTCTGCTGGCATAGTTTCATCAACTTCTTCCAACATGGTATATACTCCAAAATACTCTGGCCCTTGCCCGTGATCTACATAAACAGTAAAAAATGCCTTGCGAGAAGTTTCTAAATTTTCATCGTTAAGTTCACTGGTTGCTGTTTTATCCTTTAAAATTAATTTATCACTAAAGTTATTTTTCAGAATTAATTTATTAAAGCCATAAAAACGCTGATTTTCAATTTCGGGATAACCATCTTCAAACTTGTCGAAATCTAATTTGAAGGCTAATTTTAAAATTCCGCTTTGCCAACTTTTTTGTAAACTAGAATTTTCCTCAAAGCTCACCCCTACACGATACCATTCCAGTCCATTATAAAATACCTCTGCAGGAATAGAAATAGGGTCTATGTCCCCGCCACTTGGGCTGCTTGGTACTCCAAAAGCACCATAGATCGCTGTCATATCATCTAGCATATTTTGCCAACGGGTTTCTGTAATAATTATATCTAATCTTTTTACAGCATTATCTCCGAAAACTTCATCAAAATCTGGACTTACAACATCACTATGTGTTTCTACTGTCCAGTCTGTTGTCTCAAAATCTGTGTCATTAACTTCTCCTAGTTCGTTGATTATACTATCATCGCTACTACACGAATTAAAACTAATTAGCAGTGCACCAAAACTTAAGGCTTTAAAGAATAGGTTTATATTCTTTTTTATTTTTTTCATATACTGCGGGCTTCAATTTCTTCTAAAATATTATTTACTTTTTCTCTTTTCTTTTTGGTTTAGGTGCTTTCTCTAATTCTTCTATAGTTAAAAAGCCATCCTCATTAGTATCTATCTTTTTAAAATCGTCTTTCAATGGTCCTTTTACTTCAGCTTTAGAAAGTTTCCCGTCTTCATTTTTATCCATTTGTTTGATAAGCTCCTTAGCCGTAGGAGGCGTTTTAGGTTGTCGGTTTTCCTTAGATTGTGCATTGGTGGAAACTATTCCAAAAACCATTAATAGTGTACTAAAAATCAGTTTATTTATTGTTTTACTTTTCATGATAAAATATTTATTGTTATTGTTCTACACTTCAAATATCATAAATAAAGACATGTACTTTTTAAGCTTTAAGTGAACTGCCAGTGCTTTTAAGTGAATGAGCAAAAGCTTTCAGTTAACGTTAATCCGGGAGGTCTTAAAAGCCAAATTTTTAGTGTTTTTCGGCTTATTCTTTAACTTCTTATGTATCTACAACACTTCCAAAAGAGATCGAAATAGTTTTATAACCTGGCTATTATGTAATTAAAATTATATGTTAGAGCAGATTATATTCTAAATATTATTCCTACAAGTTTCCTATGAGATTGGGAAATTATGGTTTGAGTTTTATCTCTCAAACTTTTTCCAATGATTAACTGGTTTTCTGTTTGAAATGATCTGCTTATTTATTTTTTTTGATTGTTAGCAAATTGTCCTTCCCTGAAAAAGAATGTCATTCTGAACTTGTTTCAGAATCTCATTTCAATGCAAATGAATAGAATATTGAAACCCTAAAATACATTCATGGTATCGAAAGATCTATCAGGACCAAAAACGGATATATAAATTTTTTCTACTATTCGATAATGAGTAATTCCAGAATCAGTTGAAAAACCATGATCTTATTGACCTTGTATATTACAATTTAAAGGAATATTGACAAATGATATATTCACTTATAGGTCTGGTTTCAATACAGGAAATTCTTCTTTTATATTCAAAATTTCAATTTTATATAGAAAAGGCTCCATGAATTTTACCTCATGAAGCCTTCAACTTCTAACTACAAAAAACTTATAAAAAATTTAATCTAAATAATTACTTACTGCGGTAGCCCGAGATGTAACATGGGAGTTTAATTGATCAACTGCCATTTGAAATTCTGAACTATTATTTAAAAATGTATAACCAGGTATTTCTGCCGTAGCAAAAGGTTTTATTAAAGCAGCATATTTAGAATACTGAGATTCAATTGTAGCTACATTAAAAGCACCATCTACAACCTCCTGAACATAAGTGTCATATTTATCTTTATACACGGGATCTTGGTATAGATATCCAATTAAAGGCCATTCTGATGTAGATACATTGGAAAAATCTAATGCTGCGGCACTTTCTCTCTTCCCATCCTGTAATGCTTCGTTATTATCCCAAGGAATCCAGGTTAGTTTATTGGTATCTGGATTGTTATATAAAAAATAATTATGTGTCATTTTTCCATAAGTATCCCAGTTTTGAATGACTGTATTTGCTGCCAAATATTTTAGAAAGACATCTGTGTCAAATATGGTTTCAAGGTTCGCTCTCCATGTCGCTGCATTGGTAGATCTTGAATCATCGTGCAAAGCATCTAATAAACGCTGTACATCAGAAAAATCAGCTTGGTCTTCATTATTTTTCTTTACATATTCATCTTCGTTATAACTGCCAAGTGCAAAACTTGCAGCTTCACCATCTGGTTTGTATAAATTTCCATCGTCGTCTGAAAATTGTTCATCTAAAACAGTATCATCTACTTCTTCTACCATGGTATAAACACCAAAATATTGTGGTCCATCTCCGTGATCTACATATAGTGTGTAAAAAGCTGTATGCGAACCTACTAATCCTGCATTTCTAAACACATCTCCTGCAACTTTTTCTCGAAGCATAGATTTATCATTATAATTGTTTTTAAGACTTAATTTCTTAAAACCATAAAAACGTTGATTGTCTATTTGTGGATAGTCATCTTCAAACTCATCAAAATCAAGTTTAAGTGATAATTTTAAAATTCCATTTCCCCAGCTGGATTGTAAGCTGGAATTGCCTTTAAAACGGACACCAACACGATACCATTCCATCCCATTATAAAATACTTCGGCTGGCACAAATATAGGGTTTTCGTCAGCTTCTGTTAAATCTCCAGTTTGTCCTCCTCCTGGTCCTCCACCTTGTCCGCCGGCAGATCCAAATGTTCCATAAGTTTCTGTCATATCATCTAACATATTTTGCCAACGCGCTTCTGTAATAACTATATCTAGTCTTTTTACTGCATTGTCTTCAAATACTTCATCAAAATTTGGATCTGCATCTTTACTGTGTGTTTCAGTTGTCCAATCGGTAGTTTCAAAATCTGTATCGTCAATCTCTCCAACTACTTCTCCTTCTTCGTCAATTTCAGAATCATCACTGTTACATGAATTAAAAGTCATTAATAATGCACTAAAGACTAAGGTTACAAATAATACGTTTAAACTCTTTTTTATTTTATTCATCAATTTTAATTAAATTAGTTCTTCTATAATTTACTATTTAATTTCGCTCTCTTATTTTTGGTTTTTGGGCTTTTTCTAATTCTTCTATGGAGATAAATCCATCCTCATCTGGATTTATCTTTTTGAAATCCTTCTTTAATTGCCCTCTCACTTCTTCTTTAGATAGTTTTCCATGCTTACTGGTATCTAATTCTTTTAAAATTTCTTTAGCCCTTGGTGGGTTTTAGGCTTTCCATTATTCCTTAATAGTGCATGGGAGGTTCCTATTCCTAAAATCAGTAGTGAGGTACTAGGTAGGAGTCATTTTATTGTTTTTACTTTTCATGATTAAAATTTTAATTTTATTGATTTCCACTTCAAAGGTCATTAAATGAAACGTGCACATTTTTTGTATTCTGTGAATAGGCGAAGCTTTTAAGTGAATGGGTTAAAGCCTTCAGTAAACATCTATTTAGAAGCTCTTAAATGCCCTTCATTTTAGAATATGTTGATTTTTAATTTCCTTTATTTGTACTATGAACAAAACTATAAGACTCCTATTTCAAGTAATAATCTGGATTTTTATTTGGCTTGCACTATGGTTTGCTGCAGATAAGAACCCGAAGTTTTTCCAAATAAATATTGTCGCATTTGGTTTTCAGATCTTGTTAATTACAGGTTTAATATTTTATGCAGCTCCCACCCTGTTATTCAAGAAAAAATATTGGCTTTTTGTGCTAGTTTCTGTTTTGGCACTTGGAGTAAGTTTGTATTTTGCTACCAGTTTTTCCCAATCCCCTCCAATTCCTAAACCGGAAAATTTTCCTGATCTACCCAGAAATGGAATTAATGAGCCTATAAAAAGACCACCTCCTGGTGGTGGATTTTTAATTCATCTTTTATTACTTACAATATCTTATAGTATTGCAACCTTTTTAGAGACTTTTATATTCGCACAAAAGAAGGAAGAGGAAATAATTATAAATAAGAATGAAGGTCTGCAAACCGAACTTAAATTTTTAAAATCGCAGATCAACCCTCATTTCTTATTTAATTCTTTAAATAATATTTATGCGCTGTCTGCTATAGATACTACCAAAACTCAGCAAAGTATTAGCTATTTATCAGATATGTTACGCTATGTACTTTATGAATGTGATAAAGCCTTGGTTTCTATTAAAAAGGAAATTTTGTACATAGAAAATTACATCAGCTTATTCAGCCTTAAAAGCAGTAAACCCTATCCAATAACGATTGATCTTCAAATAGAAAATCCAAATGTCTCTATAGCTCCTATGCTGCTAATTCCTTTTGTAGAAAATGCCTTTAAGCATAGTAATATCGAAAAAAGATCCGGATCTTTTATCAATATTTCAATAGTTTCTAGTGCCAATGAGATCTCTTTTAAAATTGAAAACTCGAAGCCTGAACGTCCATTAAACAAGGATGATGTTGGCGGAATAGGCATAATAAATGTAAAAAAAAGATTGTCTATATTATATCCGGAAACCCATACTCTCGTAATTACCGATACTGCCGAAATTTATAAAGTAGAATTAAAACTCAATGTCTAGAACAAAATGTATAATAATCGATGATGAGGAGCTAGCAAGAGGTTTGCTGAAAACTTATGTGGAAAAATTAGGGACTTTAGAACTAATAGGTTCTTTTGAAAGCCCTATAGATGCTTTACAGATTCTAAAAACTGAAACTATAGGTCTTATATTTTTGGATATACAGATGCCTGATCTAAAAGGAACCGATTTTGCCAAGCTGGTGGATGCTAAAACTAAAATAATCTTTACCACTGCCTATTCTGAATATGCGCTGGATGGTTTTGAATTGAACGCTTTGGATTATCTTTTGAAACCGATCACATTCGAACGTTTTTTAACTGCAGTAAACAAATTAGAAGCCATTAATTCTAACGAATCACAAACAACCATAACTGTAAAGTCTGGTTACGACCTACATAAACTTAATTTAGAAGAAATTACACATATAGAAAGTGATAGCGAATATGTGATTTTTTATACCGGTAATAAAAAAGTGATGAGCAATCAATCTCTAAAATCTTTAGAGCGAAGCTTACCCAAGAATTTCATGAGAGTACACAGATCTTTTATTATAAACAAGAATAAGGTAACTGGTCTAAAAAGCCGGGATCTTTTAATTTCTGAACTTAGGATCCCGGTAAGCGATTCTTATTTTGAACTGGTGAAAAAAGAATTGTTTTAAAACAACAAGAGCCTATTTTTAATGATTTTCACTTCCTCAAATTTTTTCTTCCCAAACAATGGTCTTAAAGGAAAAAGTATATCACAATCAAATTATGTATAACTAACAACTTACCTCTATAACTGATTATGGATGAAATTTATCGAAGCAATAAATTCAAAGGACAGATCAGATTTATCCATTTTTAGAAATTTATTACACTATCCAAAGCATCATCGGCATCCTTGTGGATAAAATTAGCTTGATAATTTAAGGTAGTTTTCAAGTCACTATGTCGATAAAGTTTTTGAAGCATTAGTGGATGGATACGATCTCCTGCAATATTCCCGAAACTATGGCGTGCAATATGATTTGAGAGATTTTTATCGATGTTACATTCTGTGGCGATGCGCTTCAAGTACTTATTAAATAGTTTGGTTGCATTTCTAGTTTTTTTAAATACTTCCTCATTATTATTTATATCTACAGTGCTAAGAAAAGGAAATACATAACCATTATTTTCAGCTTTGAGATTTTTATACTGGTTCAATATTGTAATTGCTTTACTAGGCGTTTTTAAACTAACGGGCTTTTCATTTTTGTGCATTATATAGAGGAGTCTATCGTCTTTAAAGTCTAACCATCTTAATTGTACAGCATCGGAAATTCTAATACCTGCAAAGTAAAACGCAATTAGCCACACGTTTTTGGTATGCCAAATGGAAGTATTTGGTTCTAATTTTAAGAATTCTATTTTTTCGATTTCATTGGAAGTAAGACCAATTTTATGACTGGAACCTATACGAATCTTTTCTTTTTCTCCACCAAAAGGGTAGTACTTTGAATCAACAATTCCTACTTTGATCGCTTTGTTAAATATAGTACGTATGAAGATAAGTTGATTGGTAACCGTTCGTGTTTTTTGTCCAAGAAAGACTATACAAAAGTCTTTGAAATTGTCGATGAAAGACTCATTGATATCTTGAAACTTTAAGGATTTATTTTTTTTGAATTGCTCTACGGAATCCAAAAATGAATGTTGACCCTTTCGTCCTTTACTTATTCGGTTTTTTCTACGCTCCTTTATTTCTCGAATACTAACTACTTTTTCCTTCGCTGTGTTTAGATTTAAAAATTCTTCTAGGTTGTAAAGAATTGATAATTCCGATTTTGATACGGAAAATGTGCCACGCTCATATTTGTTCTTTATTCTATCTGAAGCAACAGCAAAAAATGATTTAGAACCTCCTGCACCCTTCAGTTTTTGCTTGACTTGATTTGTAGTAAGTTCTTTCTTCGAATCAAAATAAATATCATTAGCTTCAGTAAGTTTTTTCAAAAGGAAATTATTTAACTTCTTTGAATTTGGATGTGTTCTTTTTGCTTTACCAGCGTTTTTGTCCCAGTCCTTTTCAAGTACATATTGACCAAGCCACTTATAGTTGGTTTTATAATTTTCACTTATACGAATGGCAAGAGGGATCGTATTATCTTTTCGTATCATATTTTTTCTCAAAACAATTTTTATACTTGCCATAATAAATCACTTTAAGATATAAAAGTAATCAAATTAAAAATTACCTAGTACAGAATAAGTACAGAATAATTTGATTTTAGATGGATTTATTTGATATCATATAAAATTAGAACTCTTGTAAACAGTTGGTTTTAAAGGTGATTGTGTTAATTCGTGTGCTCACATATTCAAGCTCATAACCCGAAGGTCACTGGTTCGAGTCCAGTTCCCGCTACTAGAAGAGAAGCCATTTAACTAAAAATTAGTTAAGTGGCTTTTTTTTATTCTCGAATATTTCCCAAAATATTATGGGTTAATTTAAGATCTCATTCTAATTATGGGTATTAATTTATAGGTGTTTCAACATATTAATCTTCTTCAATAATAAGTATTGGCGAATAATATGAATCTCATTTATCTCATCTAGCTTATTTTGTACAAACAACAAAATTCTGTTCGGAATTTTTCCTTGCGTGTTCGTATGCTAAGCTACTATTTTCACTTATCTTTTCTACACTTTTGATCCAACTTAAATATAGTTGGCTAAAGATTTATTTATTGGTTGACTAAAGCTGTCTCGTGATCAAAAGAGTATTTAGTTTCTCTATTTCAATAAAATGGATCGATAATTAGCTATTGATCCTCTGTTTATAATAAAAGTTAAGAAAATCTTAAATATACCCCATTTTGGGTATGTTATATTCTTCTTTTCCTATTTAAATTAGTCGTCTGTTAATTCGATAATGGATACTATTTAAGTTATTTCAATGTAGGGTAGAAAAATTTAAGTCTTTTCCAAAAAATTATTATAGGATTAATACTAAAACCTTTCAGTTCGCTGAAAGGTTTTTATTTTTAAAATACTGGATAATTTTTTTCCCGTCACAATGGATTGTATTAGCTTTAAGATTATAAAAACTTATACACGGCTTTTGCTAGTAGCATCTGTTTTTATTATTTTTCCCGTTTGAATAATTTTACATATACTATAATTTTATCCCCATGCTTGGTCTAGGTATGAAAAGTGTCGGCTTTTTAGTGAAGGTTTTATGCCTTAGGATAGAAGAAAATTCAAGGGTATTGGTCTTGTACAGTGGGTTGCATAAAGGATAGCAGGTAGTGGGTTATCTTATAGGAATTAGTCTAAAATTCTTTTACGAATTTTGTGGTAACTATCAATTCGGTGTTTTAATTTTTAAATGAATTAGTAAAGGCTCATACGAATATAGATTAAGAATTTGTATTAAACAAAATAGAAGACGAATGGATTATAAAGATAAATTTCTAGATCAGAATATAAATATTACCGTTCCTGTTGTAATAGGTTATCAGGTGTTAACTAGATATATAGGTGGAAAGCTAGTTGGGGAAATACTATCCAATGATAACAAAGAAGGTGAAAAATCTAATTATGCTATGGTATTAGATGTTTCTATAGAAAAAAGTAATTTGGAAGGATTTGATCTTCTATTGAATATTACCTTAAAGACGCTTACTAATCTTTTCAAGAACAGAGAGATTAAAATATTATTTCATGCAGCTCTGGAATTAGATAAAGATCTTCAACATGTTTCACTTAAAGATTTTGAGATCGATGGCAAAACTACTAATAGGATAGCTGATAAGTTGCTTGAAACTATCACGAATAAATGGATGTATAAAAAGCTTAAAAAGAAAATGTTTTTCGATCTTATGCCTCTTATAGAAGAAAAAGTTGCTGCTATTAACTTAGAATTAGAAAACAAACTGGAGGCAAAAGATGGAGTCCACTTGATCGGTTCATTAAATACAGTCAAAATTTGCAATATCAGCGCAGGAGAAAAAGAACTCTGGATTTCGATCTTGGTTCTTGGTACAGGACTCCTGGAAATAGTAAAATTGGAGCTGTAATTCTAACAAAACAACTCACGGTATACAGCATTATTCCATATCAAAAGAATTAACATACATTATTACCTCTGCAAGAGATTTTATTTCGAGTTTGTTTTTTATGTTTTTCCAATGCGTTCTCAGGGTTTGAACTGAAATAAATAATTCGTCTGCAACTTCCTGATGTCTCATTCCTTTAGAAAAAATCACCAGAATTTCTTTTTCTCGTTTAGTAAGTTGAGTGAATTTGGTGATATTAGTTTTAATAAAATTATTTTCTTCAATCAGATTTCCAAAAGATCTTATGGTATTAGAAATATCACTGGATGGTCTTTTTATTTTGATGATAGAATTCCCTTCTTCATCTATTCCTTCAAAAAGTATGGTAATCTTATTGTTTGTTATGGGTTTTGGCTTGGTTTCGGTAATCCAAATTCTAGCTTCTTTCTCAGTGGCAAAATGTAAGGGAGAAATAATAGATTTTGTCTCCTTGAAGGAATTCATAACGCTTAAATGCACCAATACGTCTTTTCCTACTACAAAAGCAACTTTTTTATTGCCATACATCACGCAGGGAATGTTTACATGCTCTTCAATCCAATTATGCATATCTGCACTAAGAGGAATGCAAAAATTTTCCTGCAGCCATAATGTATTTGTGGGCTTATATTCTTTATAGAAGGAAGTATAAATGAGAAATTCTTTTTTTAGATCATCGTAAGTTTGAGGAGAAGTTTTCCAAAATTGAACGAAACAATCAGTATTTTTTTCAAAAAGAATTGTTAGTAAGTCACTGTCGTAAACTTTCATAGTATAATTTTTCTAACCCTTTTAGTTAAACTATACATAATATAACAAAATATTTTAAATATTAATAATTGTGGGCTGCAAGAATTGGAGTTTATACTTATTCATACTGAAAAACATTCTCTATACTCAAATTAAATAATTTGGAAATTTTAAAAGCTAGCGATAAACTTGGATCAAACTTTTCTTTTTCAATAGCATTAATGGTTTGCCTGGACACATCCACCTTTTCTGCAAGTTGTTCTTGGGTTAGCTCATGCTCGGCTCTAAGTACTTTTATCTTGTTTTTCATCGGTATCTTGAAATTCCAATTAATACTCCGGCTAAATAAGTAATCCCAATGAGAATTACCAAATGTGAGATCTCTGCATTATAGCTAATTAGATTGGTCTTATCTAATAAAGAATAGGCTAGACCAGCCACCACTGCAAGACCAAGTGTAATCCCCATTGCTTCTAATTGTATTTTACGTTGAAGCTCATCTAGGCCATTTAGATGTTTTATGTTGGCTAAGATCATTCCCAATCCAATCAAGAAATTAACTATGATAACTAATGCTGTAAGTGCGGTATTGGCTTTCCAGATTAGTGTAGACCCAAAATTACTTAGTGCTATAGTTACTACCCAGGCAGCAGTCCAAAATGCCAAATGAAGTGTATTCTTTTTAGTGAGTTCAGCCCTTGGTTTTGTTTTTTCTTTCATAATTGTATAATTTAAATGTAAAGTTTGTTTTACAAATATGTAATTTAATTTTGATAATGGAAAGTTTTAATTACAAAAAGTAAAGTTTTATATACATAATCTGATTGTGTAAATAATATTTGAACATTATTTATATTCTTATTATATACTTTTTGTCGGTTAATAACCTATTGATAAATCAATTTTAATTATCTCTTAAACAGTTATTTATATGTGTTCTTATGTCTAAATTGTTTGCAGTAACAACAGTAAATATTTAAGATTTGGGGAATTTTAAATTGAAAATATTTCTTGCAGCAGCATTGATTCTTTTGGGGTTCGAATCTAATGAATGCATTGCTCAAGAAGTACCGGTGATTGAAAAACTATCTGAGGTAAATGGTAGTTTCGATAAGATTAATGAAATTCAGCAAGACAGCTTAGGTAATCTTTGGATCGCTTCAGACTTTCATGTACAGCGATACAATGCTTTCTTTTCTTCCTTTTATACTCAATTTGAAGGATTACCCGAGAATGCTGGTGAGATTAATACCCTTTTTATAGATTCTAAGAATAACATATGGGTTGGTACCGAAAATGGTATTTTTAAATACCTTCTAAAAAAAGATTTATTTGTAGAAATCCCTTCAGAAAGAAGCAATACAAAAACAAATGTTCAGAAAATTACTGAGGATAGCGCAGGTAAAATATGGATTGGATCTAATAGCGGGATCTGGAATATCACTAAAGATCAGTTAGTACTCGTTTCTTCATTTCCCTCGAAGCAAACTGTAAACAAAATTATTTCCACAGAGAATTCCCTTTTATTTGGAACATCCAAAGGTTTATTCACCTTAAATAAACATAGTGGTCAATATAAAAAGATCCCTTTATTGGATTATCAAGATTTTAGCGTGGAAAGTATCCTTTTCACTGGAGAATTTTATTTTGTAGGAACCCATGAAAAGGGTTTATATAAGACCGATGCTAATTTTACAAATACACAGAAAATAGGTAGCATTCCATATACCGCTGTAAATTTACCAATTACAGATTTAGCTATGGATGCCTCTGGAAACCTCTATATAGCATCTAATGGTGATGGATTATTGATATTGAATAAGAACTTGAAACTTGCTTCCCATTACCACCAGGAAGAAAACAATAGCCTTTCTCTATCTGATAATGGTTTGAATGGGTTATTCTTGGATAAATACAACACATTATGGGTTTCAACAGAAACGGGTCAAATAAACTCCATAAATCTTAGGCAGAATAATTTTGAATTTTTAAGACATGATCCTAAGAAATACAGCAGCTTAGCAGATAATTTTACTACGGCCATAGAAGAGGATAGCAATGGAAACATCTGGTTTGGAACCAGATTGGGTTTAAGTGTTTGGAACAAAAAAAACGATTCTTGGCAACACGTTAAAAATCTTTCCTACAAATATCAAAGTAAAGTTCCAGACATTATTCGAGATCTTCAAAAGGATGGAGAACATATGTGGATAGCTACATTTAATGATGGAATTTATAAAATAAACATCAATACCTTCTTACGAGCCCAATATTCTCCAGATGCTTCTAATAAAACTGGTCTCCAAAAGGTTAATACCCTATTGATAGATACCAAAAAAAATGTGTGGGCCGGGGGAGAAGATGGAAATCTTACTCAAATCAAGACAAATGGCGAGATAAAAAGCTATACGCTAAGAGGCATTAGTGCTATGTTGCAATTATCTACTGGAGATATTATTGCCGCAGGTAAAAATGGAGTTTTCAATATACAGTCTGGAGAGGCAGTTTTTCAATCTATTTCTAAGTTAGCACCAAACAATAAAAACCTTCCTTATTTTAATATAACAGCCATTAGTGAAACTTTAGCCGGAGAAATAGTATTTGCCACAGAAGGTGCTGGAATTGTACTCTATGATCCAGAAAATGGAGAAGTAAAGGTGATAGGTGAAAAACAGGGACTTCCATCTAACAGAATTCAGGGTTTAATAGTTTATGGTAGAAATGAAATTTGGGCAGGAACTTCCAAAGGCCTCGTTAATTTTAAAATTGAAGACGAGCCAAATATCCGGGTTTTCGATAAGGAAGATGGTTTATTAAGCGCCGTATTTACAAGAGGTAGCTTTGCCCAATTCGATAATAAATTGGCTTTTGGAACCTTGAAAGGCGTTAGTGTATTTAATCCTGGTAAATTAAAAAGCAAAAAGGAAACAACCCCCAACATATTATTTGGCTCTATAGATATCCTTTCTAAGGAAAGAAATACTACTGCCTTGGTAAATGCTGTGAACACAAAGAAGCAGCTTAATCTGGAAAGCGACGAGAATTCTTTTAATGTGAAATTCTATGCTATGTTACCCGGGAATGAGGCTAAACTTTCCTACTCTTGGAAATTAGAAGGTTTGGACAATAAATGGACAGAGCCAAGTTCTCAAATGGAAGCTAATTATGCCAATCTAGCGCCGGGGAATTATAAATTTATGGTTAAAGCTAAGAAAGCTTATGGGAAATGGAGTCCGGTTAAGATAATAGAAATAAACATCAAGGCGCCATGGTGGAGTAGTACCATAGCCTATTTGATCTACGGTTTACTTCTTGCCTTATTTATTGCTATTCCGCTTTATTTTTTCAGTGTTTACCGAAAAAGACAAGCCAAAAAAGCAAGTTCTCAGTTCTATAGTAATTTAAGCCAGGAAATAGGAACGCCGCTAAATATTTTAATCACATCATTAAGCAATATTGCTGAAGATGAAGGAACAAAGAACAAGCATCGTCTTAAAAATAACATAGATAGATTGCGGGTGATCTTAGATCCTTTATTAAACTTTAAAGCGGTGAAATTTTCTAAGAAAAATTTGAATCCCATTATTAGTAAAATTTCCTTAAGTTCCTATTTTGAAGAACTTAAGAAGGATTTTTCTCCTTTATTACTTCAGAAGAATTTAGAACTTATAGTGAACAATCAGTGGAATAAGGAGTTCTTTTATTACGATGCAGAATACCTGAATAAGATCTTTTTCAATCTTATCTCGAATGCTATAAAATATTCTTTTGAAGATGGTAAAATCATAATCAACTTAGTTGGAACCAATAAAGGCGATCTCAAGATCCAGATCGCAGATAATGGTCTAGGGCTCCCTATAAATGATCAAAAAATAATTAAAGATTATTATAAGAGCTTTAGAAGCGGTTCTGCAAATCAACATTCAGAACAAATCGAGTTACTTTATGTAAAAGATTTTATAGATAAACTTGGCGGGACTATTGTTTTTGAAAGTAGTAAAAACCAGGGAACCACATTCACTTTGGTGCTTAAGAATCATCTTAAAGAAAAGGAGTTAGACAAGACTAATGTTGAAAAAGAGAAATCAACAATAGAGTCTTTTAGAAAACCTTTGTTAAAAGTTATGCGTGCTTCGGAAGAGAAGATTACTATTAAATCAGATATTGATAAACCTCTTCAGAAACCAGTTGAGATAAAAGCAGAAATCACTTCTGAAGAGATTAGAATCTTAATTGCTGAAGATAATGATGAACTTAGAAAGGTATTTGTGCAATCTTTCAAGAAACTGGGTGAAGTATTTGAAGCTAAAAACGGAGTAGAAGCCTATGAATTGGCAAGCAGAATTATTCCAAATGCTATTGTAGCCGATTATAATATGTCCGGAATGGATGGATTAGACCTATATGCAGCTGTTAGAGATAATGAGGATCTTGAAAAGACTCAAATATATTTAATGACATCACAGAAAGACCAGTTACAGATCTCAGAAAACTTAAACAGCGGTGCCTTGAGCCTGATAGAAAAACCGGTAAATTTAGAACTACTGCTTCAAAAGATTGCAGAAAGACTTGATTTGTCTATCTCTTTGCCCTTTGTGAACACAAATTTAAGCACAAGAAATAGTGAGATTTTATCTGGAGGATTGGAGGATAAATTTCTTGACAATCTGGAAAAGTTAGTGGTACAAAACATACAGAATAGTTCATTTACCGTGGAAGATCTAAGCGAAGCAATAGGAGTTTCCATCAATTCCTTATACTTAAGACTAAAGCGTTTAATAGGTCTTACTCCTTTAGATTTTATAATTAAAACCAAGCTTAACTATGCCAGAACTTTGATTAAAGCAGGCGAGTCTGATTTATCTGAAGTAGCTAGAAAAGCGGGCTTTCAGAATAAAGATATCTTCTTCTCCTCATTTAAAAAACACTTTGGTTTTATGCCAGGAACAATTATAGAAAAGAATAATATGGAATAAGGAGCTGTTTAGCTTCGGAATAAGTTTTCTTCTTTAATAAGTTTGGTGGTATTTTCCGGTAGCATATCCTCCCAGCCGGATTTACCATCTATAATATTTTGAAGTACTTCTCTTGAATTAATTTCTAAAACGGAAGCATCATAATCGGTTATATCCACCACTCTTCCATTATCTTTAAAGAATTGATACAGTTCCTTCATTCTAGGATTTACTTTTAAATTTTCGCTTGTAATTATTTCACCCGTATCGGGATCTTTAAGCGGGTATAAATACACCTTTAGATCTTTAAAGAAAAGTTTTCCAAAAGCTTCCAAGATTCCACCGCTAAGATGGCGATAATATTTCTCATCGAAGATGTCTATAAAGGTTTTAACGCCCATTGTAAGACCCATACGCTCTGAGGTATGTTGGGCAAAGTATTCTACCACCTTATAATATTCCTGAAAATTAGAGATCATTACGGTTTGTCCCAGAGAACAAAGCAATTTTGCTCTATCCATGAAATCTTTTTCATCTATTTCGCCTTCAGATCTTAAATTAGACAATGTCATCTCAAAGATCACCATAACTTTATCCTTATCTACTTTGCGTTCATTTAGAAAAAGGTTTAGTGATTTTTGATACATACTCATATTCACTTTGGTAACTGGCCTAAAACTCCCTCTAAGGGTTAAAATATTTCGTTTGTAAAGTATATTTGCAGGCAGCACATTATGGCCATCTGGCGAAAACATTACGGCATCTGTCATTCCATGTTTTACCAATTGTAAACTCATTAATCTATTATCTACGTTTTCGAAAGCTGGACCTGTAAAATTTATGGTATCTATTTCAATCTGGTCTTTGTCCAAAGTATCGTAAAGATGTTCTAAAAGATTTTTGGGGTCGTCGTGAAGGTAATATGCGCCATGAATCAAATTAACTCCCATGGTCCCAATGGTTATTTGTTGAAGCACTGCAAGGGTCTCATGAAATTGTACATGCAGAATTATTTCACTATATTCTTCCTTGGGTTCAGTTTGAAATCTAATTCCTATCCAACCATGGCCTTTGTATTTTTTGGCGAAATCTATGGTAGTAACTGTATTTGCATAGCTAAAGAAAAGTTTATCAGGGTGCTTTTCTCTGGAGATCCTACTTTCTATTAAACTGGTTTCGTAGGTAAGAATGCTTTTAAGTCTGCTTTCTGTAACGTATCTTCGGTCATCTTCAATACCATAAATGGCATCACTAAAATCTTTATCGTAAGCGCTTATTGTTTTTGCAATAGTGCCTGAAGCATCCCCAACTCTAAAAAAATTACGAACCGTTTCTTGTCCGGCACCAATCTCGGCGAAGGTTCCGTAGATATTTTCATTAAGATTTATTCTAAGGCACTTATTTTCTATAGAGAGTGTAGTACCAAGCTCTTTATCTCCTTTAACGCTTATAGGCATTTTTTAGGGTTTAAAATTCATCTTATAAATTTAAGAAGATAAAATTATTTCCTTATTAACTTTATCATAATCATCAATTTAATTTTTGGGATTGTCGATAATAAATTGAAACCCAATTAAATAATTATAAAACTTGGTGTAACAATTAAAGGATTATAGCGTATTTAATGAAAAAACTTTTATGAAATCTATAATCTTAGGTGCTGTTATTCTTTTTTTTACATTCAATCAGTTGGCAAACGCCCAAGATGTAACAGGGCAAATTCTTGATGCATCCAGTAAAGAACCAGTACCATTTGCCACTATTATCTACGCAAGTCAGCGTGGCGTTCTTTCTAATGAAGAGGGAAAATTTAATATCCAGGCAAATCTTGAGCCTAGTGCAATTATTAAAATAGCTTCTTTAGGATATGAACCAAAAGAGATGGAAGTTTCTAAAGTTAACGGACAAATAGTTTATCTTAAATCACAAAGCATCCAGTTAAGTGATGTTTTTCTATCTAATAAGAAATTAAGTGGGGGGAGATCATGAAAAAGGTATCTGAAAAAATAACAGATAATTACAACTTGAACTTTACTCAAAAGCGATTTTTCTTTAGAGAATCAGACGTAAATTACGTGCGGCAGTTCGATATGAATATAGATGAAAGTACCATTCCGGAGCTCAATCAAGCTTTGATGGATAGCATTTCAAGGAGTATTCCAAAAATGAGCGATTCTTATAAGGAGGTCTTAGGAGATCTTTACGGCAATTACGACGTGCAAAAATTAAAGGTTCTGAAGGCTGCAAATCTCGAAAATCCCCAAAGCAGGGAATCTTTAAATGAATTATCAGATAAAATTCAGGATATATTTCAGCGGAATCTAAAGAAGAACTCCTATTTAAAAGTAAAATCGGGTTGGTTAGGAGTAAAAGTGGATGCAGAGGAGCTGCAAGAGGAATTGGAAGATTCTGAAGCTGAAGTTGCAATTAAACCGAAACCTACTCCTGAGGAATTGGAAAAAATTAAAGCAACTAAACTGATGTATTTAAAACAATCAACAGTTTCTGATATTAAAGGATTACTAAATAGTATGTTCTGGAAAAGTGATAATACTTTAGATGTTTTAGAAAAATCCGATAAGTATAAATTTCAGGTGGCAGGTTATGTTCAAATAGAAAATGCCATTGCTTATATAATAGATTTTGAGCCAAAACGAGGAGCCCATTTTAAAGGAAAATTATTTGTGAACACAGAAGATTTTGGAGTGTTTAGGTTAGATTTTGAAAATGTGAAGAATTTAAAGAGTTTTAAACTTCTTGGAATTTCTACAGCCAGCAACGTTTATAAAGGAAAAATGATCTTCGGAAAAGATGAAGTCGGGAAATACAATCCTAAATATATTGAAATAGAAAAAGTAGAGAGTTTTGGGATAGACAGGCCCTTGACGATTATAGAGAAGAACAAATTTGTTGCGGGTAAGAATAAGCAGAATGAATTAGCTCTGGATATTAAAATACGAGTGAATCAATTAAATAAACTTCAGCTTGTTGTATTTGAAAACGCTAAAATGGAGGCTAAAGATTTTAATGCAATTGAAAATAAATCTGAAGATTTTGAATATAAAACCTTCAAAAAATATAATCCAGAGTTTTGGGATGGGTATAATATTATTGAGCCAAATGAGGCAATAAAATCATTCACTGCTCCACAATCTCAAAATTAAATATTATAAAATTTATAAAGAAGAGAGCTGCGTGAAATTTAAAACAGCTCTCTTTTTTATTAAACCTTATCTACAGCAACTTTGTAACTTGGGTCTTCCATTATATTAACATCAATAATTGCTTCAGCATTTTTCAGTAATAGAATACAATCATTGCTTAAATGTCTTAAATTTACTTTCTTACCTAGTTTATGATAACGTTGTGTCACCACATTTAAAGCTTCTATAGCAGACATATCTGAGACCCTACAATCTTTAAAATCAATTATTACTTCCTCTGGATCGCTCCCCACATCAAATTTTTCAATAAATGCAGTTGTAGAAGCAAAAAATAATGGGCCATATATTTCATAATGTTTTACTCCATTCGCATCAATATGTTTTCTAGCTCTAATTCTTTTTGCGCTTTCCCAAGCGAAGAACAAAGCAGAAATGATTACTCCCACTAAAACTGCCAAAGCCAAATTATGTAATAGAACAGTAATTGTAGCAACTATTAAAACAAGAAAAACATCTTTTTTAGGCACTCTATTAATAATTTTAAAACTTGCCCATTCAAATGTTCCAATTGCAACCATGATCATAACTCCTACTAGAGCTGCCATTGGCAATTGTTCGATTATTGGAGCGCCAAATAAAATGATCACAAGAATTGTTAATGCAGCAACGATTCCTGCCAAGCGTGCTCTTGAACCCGCCGATAGGTTTACCAAGGTTTGAGCTATCATAGGACAACCTCCCATTCCAAAGAAAAATCCATTTAAAATATTAGAACTTCCTTGTGCGATACATTCTCTATTTCCGTTTCCTTTGGTTTCTGTAATTTCATCTACTAAATTTAAGGTAAGTAAGCCTTCTGTTAATCCTACAGCAGCCATGATCATTGAATAAGGTGCTATCAATTTTAAGGTTTCCCAATTGATTGGAATGTTAGGGATATGAAATGGAGGAAAACCACCACTAACAGACGCAATGTCTTCTACTGTTTTGGTATCTATTCCTAAAAAATAAACCAAAATAAATACAACGATAATTGCAACTAGCGAAGAAGGAACCGCTTTTGTTATCTTAGGTAGTAATACAACAATTGCGATCGTTAAGGCTACTAACCCCGCCATAATAAATAAAGGATTTCCAACAAGCCATACAATATCACCATTTAACACGGTTTTGAACTGGTCTAATTGTGACATGAATATAATAATGGCTAATCCATTTACAAATCCAAACATTACAGGATGAGGCACCAATCTTATAAATTTTCCAAGTTTAAAAACTCCTACTAAAATTTGAAATACTCCTGCTAATGCAACCGCGGCTAAAACATATTCTAATCCATCAGAATTCATTAAAGCAATTAAAACAATAACCGTGGCGCCAGCTCCCCCAGAAATCATTCCTGGTCTTCCTCCAAATATTGCAGTAACCAAACCCGCTATAAAAGAAGCATATAATCCCATTAATGGAGGGAATCCTGCTAATATAGCGAAGGAAAGAGACTCTGGAATCATAGTCATAGCGACAGTTAATCCAGCCAAAGCTTCTGTCTTATAATTTACTTTTTGTGAAAAATCGAAAAGATTAAAAATTTTTGTCATTATATGTTTCTAAAACTTTGAGGGGATATTGATAATTGTATATTTCCAAATAATTCTTCGGATTTTAACTAATGACTTCAAAATTAAAAGCTTAGCTCTAAAATGCCTAAGAGCCGGCAAAAATATCGATTTTAATTTAAATCATAATTGGAAAGCTGCTTAATTCCAAAGTTTTCGCTCCTCAAATAGAAACCAAGATAAATTTATGCTTCAGAAATATTTCTAAACTATTGGAAAACACATAAAGTTAGAAAGCCTTAAAAAGTTAGGAATGGCTTATTAAATGAAATATCTTTGCAAAAATTCTTTCTTATGGCACATAAAGCCGGTTTTGTAAATATCATTGGAAATCCAAACGTTGGTAAATCCACATTAATGAATGCTTTTGTAGGTGAGAAATTATCTATCATCACTTCTAAAGCTCAAACCACCAGACACCGTATTCTGGGAATTGTTAATGGTGAAGATTTTCAAGCCATCTTGAGTGATACACCTGGGATCATTAAGCCAGCTTACGACCTGCAACAATCTATGATGGATTTTGTGAAGTCTGCCTTTGAAGATGCCGATATCCTGATTTATATGGTAGAGATCGGGGAGCAAGAATTAAAGGACGAAGCTTTCTTTAAGAAGATCACCAATGCAACTATTCCTGTATTGTTGTTGCTAAATAAAATTGATATTTCCAACCAAGGGCAATTAGAAGAACAGGTTGCTCATTGGACCGCGAAGGTTCCAAATGCGGAGATCTATCCAATATCTGCTTTGCAAGGATTTAATGTGGCGCAGGTATTTAATAGAGTGGTAGAATTGCTTCCGGAATCTCCAGCTTTCTATCCAAAAGATACTTTAACAGATAAACCGGAACGTTTCTTTGTAAATGAGATCATTCGTGAGAAGATCTTAATGCATTATAAAAAAGAAGTGCCTTATTCTGTAGAGATCGATACTGAAGAATTCTTCGAGGACGAACTCATTATAAGAATGCGAAGTATTATTATGGTAGAGCGCGAAACCCAAAAAGGGATTATCATAGGCCATAAAGGAACTGCACTCAAAAGAGTAGGAGTAGAAGCTCGAAAAGATCTTGAGAAATTTTTTGGGAAACAAGTACACTTGGAGCTCTATGTAAAAGTAAATAAGAACTGGCGTAATGACTCTAAGCAGTTAAAAAGATTCGGTTATAATAAAAAGTAGCTGTTTTCCAGAATAGAAGATTACATCATGCCTATTAACTCTTCTACATAGCAACGCTTATTGGAGAGTCGAGGTATTTTATGTTGTCCGCCTAATTTGTCGTGTTTCTTCAACCAATCGTAAAATAACTTTTCACGAGCTAGATGAACCTTTGGCATATTTAACGTCATATTATTGAAACGCTTGGCTTCATAATCACTGTTCAGTTGTTGTAAAGCAAGATCTAGTTCTACGATAAATACTTCTAAATTTTCCGGAGGAGTTTTAAACTCGATGATCCATTCGTGGGCGCCTTTTTCTTTGCCTACCATAAATATAGGAGCTGCAGTATAATCTATGATCTCACATCCGGTTATTTGAGATGCCTTTTTTAATGCATTATCTGTATTCTCAATTATAAGTTCCTCGCCAAATACGTTTATATGATGTTTGGTTCTGCCAGATACTTTTAGCCTATAAGGACTGGTAGAAGTAAAGCGCACCGTATCTCCAATTTTATAACGCCATAAACCGGCATTGGTAGTTATAACTACCGCATAATTCACGTTTGTTTGCACTTCACTAAGTGGAATTATTTTTTGTTCTGGAGTGCCATATGCATCCATAGGAATAAATTCGTAAAAGATCCCATAGTCTAACATCAACAATAGTTCATTGGAATTATTAAGATCTTGGCAAGCAAAAAAGCCTTCAGAAGCATTATAAATCTCGTAATATCTAAAAGTATCCTTAGGTAATAATTTTTGATATTGTGGAGCGTAAGGATCAAAGTTAACACCTCCATGAAAATATACTTCCAAGCTAGGCCAAACTTCAAATAAATTCGCTTTTTGACTTGTATCCATTACATTATTAAGTAAGACCAGCATCCAAGAAGGAACTCCGGCCAGACTGGTAACCTTCTCCCTTATAGTTTCGTTTACAATAGCTTGCATTTTAATTTCCCAGTCGTTCATTAAGGAAACCTCACTACTGGGGGTGCTACTAAATTCTGCCCAAAAAGGCATATTGTCAATGAGTATGGCAGAGAGATCTCCATAAGAAGTTCCATTGTTCCTGTAAATCTCTTTACTGCCTCCCAATCTCAAACTCTTTCCTGTAAAAAGCTGCGATTGCGGATTATTGTTAAGATACATACAGAGAAGATCCTTTCCTGCAGCATAATGGCAATCTTCTAAAGAATTATCGCTAACTGGAATAAATTTACTCTTTGCGCTGGTTGTACCACTAGATTTGGCAAACCACTTTATAGGTGTAGGCCAAAAAATATTATATACACCTTTTCGGCTTCGCTCAATATCTCCTTCGAATTCCTCATAACTATGTATAGGAACCTGATTAGCGAATTGTTTGTAATTGGTGATTTCAGAAAAATGATATTTTTTGCCTATTTCCGTTTGCTTGGCAGTGCTTATGAGAGATCTTAAGAGTTCTAGCTGAACTTCATTAGGATACTTCATAAACAATTCCATTTGATGGATGCGCTTCTTTAAAAACCAAGAGGCGATAGAGTTTACTAGTGGAATTGGCATTATTCTTTTTATCTTTAAACCTGATTTTAAAACGCTAGGTAATATACGGTATATCGGCTAAAATTAAAACTAATCCGGTAGCTTACAAATACCATTTCAAATAAAAATAAACAAAAAAGCATGAGATACGAAGGGGTTCTAAAAAAAATGAGAACAGAGCTGCAAAAACAAGTAGAATATTATTTGCTGTTTGAATCTGATTTTCTTCATGTTAACCAAATTCTTAATAAGCGTATCAGCATTAATTTTTTAAGATATCAGTGTATGAACTGCGGTTTGGAAAAGAAGGTTTTTGCTCAAGGATTTTGTTATGATTGTTATGTTTCTATTCCGCAAGCGGGAGATTGGATCATGAATCCAGAATTAAGTAAAGCTCATTTAGACCAGGAAGATCGTGATCTGGAATTTGAAAAGCAGGTTCAGTTAAAACCTCATATTGTGTATTTGGCAAATTCTAGCAATCTAAAAGTTGGGGTGACCAGAAAAACCCAAATTCCGACCAGATGGATAGATCAAGGGGCGCATGAAGCTATAGAAATTGTTGAGGTACCAAATAGATATTTAGCAGGGATTACTGAAGTAGCTTTAAAAGCTCATGTTGCAGATAAAACCAATTGGCGAAAGATGCTTACTAATGATGTTCTTGATCTAAATCTAGTTGAAGAAAGGGAAAAACTGAAGCAATGTATTCCTGAAGAGGCCATGCAATACTTTTTGGCAGATAATAAGGAAACCGAGATCAATTTTCCCGTTCTGCAATATCCTAAAAAAGTGAAGAGCCTAAATTTAAGTAAGGCTCCTTTTTATGACGGTGTACTTAAAGGAATAAAAGGTCAATATTGGCTTTTTGAAGATGGAACAGTGTTCAATGTACGCAGCCATGAAGGATTTGTAGTTGAACTTTCAATACTTTAGCTAAGAACGATCTTTTGTCAAATCTTTCTTCGAACTTATCCAATAGTTGGGATTCAAATTTAATTCACCTTAGTAGTATCTTTCTTTTGAGTTTTATTCTTTAAAATCCCGCCTAAAATATCCCTAGCGGTATTTTTTATCTGAGTTTCCTGTGTTGCTTTTACAGAATCCTTTTTAGATATTAAAGGTGGAACCGCTGTGCTGTCTATATTTGTAGTATTTGCTTTTGGTTTATTGCCAGTCAAAATATTGCCCAAAGCATCTATTCCTTTATTTGTGAGTTCTTTTTTTTGTTGCGCTACTATTTGTTGCGTAATCTGGCTAACTGCTTGTTGCATATTTAAATTGATCTGCGGACTTTGGAAATTTCCGGTTAATCCGATAGGAAGCGCAACTGTCATATTTTGGAGATCTTGTGCGCTTAATTTTGCCAAGGTATTTCCAATTTCACTTCCTAGCATTTTAGCGGGAACGTCTAAAATAAGATTATAATCCATAACATTATCAAAACTATGTGTTCCCGCAACGGTCACCTTTATCCCTTTTACAATAAAATCGAATGGTGCAACAGCTACATTTCCATCATTAAAGGTTAGCTTCCCTGTTAAATTGTCAAGATTTATATCGTTAAAATTAATAAAGCCCAATCTTTCGTCCAATTTGGTAAGTAATGCCATTTGTTCTGGATTCACTTTTGCAGTTAATATTTGTGCTAGTGCTTGCCCCGCAAGACTAGAAAGTTGAGGTGTGAAATCATCATTTAGATTTCCCGCTAGATTTAGTTGGGTCTGAATTTTTCCTTGCAAGGCTTTAGCAATAGGTGCGAGGTTTTGAAGTAATTCTAGTCCTTCAAAAGATTTTGAAATATCCAATGCATTTAAACCCATATCCATAGAAAATGTAGGAACTGCATTTTTCGTAGAAACATTACCGCTAATAGCAATAGAACCATCAAAAATGTTAGTAGTCACATTTTGTAAGGTGACAGTTTCATCCTTAATAACTAATATTCCAGTAGCATTTTTAAGTTCTAAATTATCATATAATACCTTATTGGCAGTAAAAGCCAGAGTAGCATCTAGGAAAGATGGAATTTTAATAGCTTCTTTTCCCGTAATAACGGTTTTTGTTTTTTCTATCGGAACCCCTTTTTCATCAGTTTTGGTTACTTCTTTAGTTTCAGCTATCATAAAATCGTTTACAGAAAAAGTGTTCGATCTTACTTTAAAGTCTCCTTTTAATTGCTGATCTGTAAACAGATATCCCATTAAATTCTGAATAGAACCAGTAGCATTTATATCGGTTTTTCCAGTGGTCATTAATAATTCCGGAACTTGCACATTTCCTTGGTTAAATTTAAAATTAGCTGAAGCAATTTTTACTTCATTTGGAATCTCAGGAGTTTTATAAGAGAAATTTTTAATGCTCGCCACTCCGCTGCTATTAACATTCTCATACTGTTCTTTTTCTATTGAATTCATGTCGAAAGAGGTCTTTAGATCTGCAGTTAAGATCCCGTTAAGATCTTGTTGCAATTCTAGAGGATATGCTTTTTCTAAATTAGCTAGATCGATGGTTCCTTTTACCGCCATATCTACTAACATATTTCCTATTAAATTTTTAATAGTTCCATTTCCGCTGAAGATATCTTCATCTATTCGAAAACTCATTTTATTAATATCCAAAAAGGTGTCATCTAAAAGTCCGGTGTCATTTATCACAGCTAGATCTATATTGATATCCTCTACGCTTTTTGGAAGTTCTGGATATTTAAAAGAGGCATTACTGGAACTTATCTTAATATTCATTTTTGGGATATAAGTTTCATCTATAATTCCATTAATATTTCCGCTAACTACAAAATCTCCACTTGTTTCAACATTTTCGATATTCTTTGCATAGATAGAAGGGATAACCGCAAGGAAATTCTTGAAGGAAGAAGATGGTGTTTTAAAAGAAAGATCTAAAAAATTATTATCCTCATTAACCTGAACATAACCATTAAATGTGAGTGGTAATTGATTTAATGTTGCTTGATTTTCTAAAAAAGTATATTTTAATATATCAAGATCCATCTGGATCACGGCATCTAGAGCCAATTTATTTTTATTCAAATAGTTGGTATCCTTATAATCTAAAGAGATTAAGGAACTTGTTTTTGTATCTAATTCGGACTGAGCTAGAGAAAAATCTCCAGTACCTTCATGATCTAAATTCTCCAATAAAAGGGACATTTTATTTCCTTCATCCACATACTTAAACTTGGAATTATTTATTTCGTAATGCTTTAAATCTAATTTAAAAGGATTGGAAGTGCTGTCTGCATTAGTATTTGTAGAATCTATGATGGCAATATCGTAATTGTTGTTCCCTAACGAATCTACTTTAATATTAACAAAGGCGTTGTTTAATATTAGTTCGTCTACTTTTTTGGGTTGGTCACTGCCTTTAAATAATTCTTTTATGGACATTTCCAGAAGCAACTCTTCTGTAACAGCCAGTGTGTCGCCAGCAAAGGGAGCTTTATTAATTACGCTAATATTGCTTAAGACCAAGGTTGCCTGCGGAAAACTTCTAAATAAGGTTAGATCAAGGTCGCTAAATTCTACAGTAGCATTTACATTTTTATTAATGGTCTCTTTAACCATATCTTTTAATTGGGCCTCAAAAATAAAAGGTGCCGTAATTAAAAGAACAATGATTACGAGTAATGTAAATCCAAGAATCTTAAATGCTTTTTTCATAAATTATTCGTTTTTCAAAATTTGGAAATGGGTAAGCGCTGATACATTCCTAATATTTAATACAATCACCAAGCCAAATCCTTAAAATTTTGTTTATTAAATTGGGTTTTAAGATTTAAGGCCATTTAACAAAGTTAATAGTCTCTAATTAGCTTTTACTTAATTTGTTGTGAAAATAAACAATCACTATTTATCTGGGATTAGGTTGGTTTTTTTTATAAGCTAAACTATATTGTACTATATTAAAATGGAAGTGGGTAGCTAATTTAAATTTGATGAGATCACTTATAGAAAACATAAGGAATGGGTTATAATATTGTGCTTATGGAACCGGAGATCCCGATGAATACCGGGAATATTGGCAGACTAAGTTTGGCTTCTGGCGCTACCTTACATCTGGTAAAACCCTTTGGTTTTGAACTTAGTGATAAAAGAGTGAAACGAGCCGGACTGGATTATTGGAAACATATTTCGTTGAAGATCTATGAAAACCAAGAAGAATTTTTTATGCTTAATAAGGATAAAAAGATGGTATTCTTCTCTAGTCACGGGGAAAAAGAATTTTGGGATATCGAGTTTACCGATGAGCTATTTTTAGTGTTCGGAAAAGAATCTGTGGGTTTGTCTTCAGAAATTATAGAAAAGAATATTGAAAACGTGTATAAAATTCCAATTTATAGCGAGCATATTAGAAGCCTGAATCTGGCAAATGCAGTTAGTGTGGTGGTTTATGAAGGGATAAGAAACTTAAGATTAAGCTATTAAAAACTTTAATAACTCTCCTTGAAAAACCAAGTGTATGTAAGTTTGTTTTACTTAATTTGCTGTCAAGTTAAATTAGTGCCTTCTTAAATTTTCTTATAAAACCTTGAGATTTCCAAAAACATTTTATATCGCCTTAGGTAGCAACGAGGGAGACCGCTTGCATTTACTGCAATTGGCTGTAGATATGATATATCTGGAAATAGGAGAAGTGGTTAAGCTTTCTGCAATTTATGAAACCCCTGCATGGGGTTTTGATGGAGCTGCTTTCCTAAATATGTGTATAGCTGTAGATAGCAGATTTTCTCCAAGAAAAGTGCTTCAGAAATTATTGGAAATTGAAACCAAATTAGGAAGGACCAGAAATACTAATGGCACTTATAAGAACAGAACCCTAGATCTTGATATTTTACTATTGGAGCAAGAGGTGATCTCTACAGATAGTTTAGAATTACCACATCCGGAAATGCAAAATAGAAAATTTGTGTTGATGCCTTTGGCAGATATAGCCGGAAAAGAACATCATCCAGGCTTGCAACTTTCTATTAATGAGCTATTAGAAAATACTTCAGATAAAAGTGAGATCCAAAAAATTCAGGAATCTTTAAAGAACCCAGGAAAGAATTTCAGTTTTGTTAACTTTAACTATATCGCGGTAGAAGGTAATATTGGCGCTGGAAAAACGAGTTTGTCTACAATGATGTCTCAAGATTTCAACGCAAAATTGATTTTAGAGCGATTCAAGGATAACCCATTTTTGCCTAAATTTTATGAAGATAAGAATAGGTATGCTTTTCCTCTAGAGATGTCTTTTCTTGCAGATAGGTATCAGCAATTATCAGACGATCTTGCGCAGTATGATCTTTTTGCAGATTTTGTGGTTTCAGATTATGATGTTTTCAAGTCCTTGATTTTTGCTAAGATAACCCTTCAGGAGGACGAGTATGCCTTGTACGAGAAACTTTTCAGAATAATGTATAAGGAATTAGTGAAGCCAGATCTTTACATTTATCTCTATCAGAACACAGAAAGATTGCTTGAAAACATAAAAAGTAGAGGTAGAGATTACGAGCAGAATATCCAACCAGAATATTTAATGGAGATCAATAAAAGTTATTTGGCTTTTATAAAATCTCAGTCAAATATTAAGGTGAAGATTATCGATATATCTGAATTGGATTTTGTAAATAACCGAAAAGATTATTTACATATCTTAGATAAAATAGAAGAAACTATTGCTTCGTCCTAAATAGTTATAAGCTCATCTTGCTAAAAAGATCCCACAATACAACACCCGTACTTACAGAGATATTAAGTGAATGCTTGCTTCCCAGTTGAGGGATCTCTATAATTTTGTTGCTGGCAGTTACCACCGATTGCTGTACACCTTTAACCTCATTTCCAAATACAACTGCATAGGTCTTTCCTTTTTCGGGATTAAAATTGTTTAGCATGATAGCACCTTCTGCTTGTTCTATTGCAAGAACTTCCACGTTCTCTGCTTGCAGTTTAGCTATAAGTGAGATGGTATCTTCTACATATTCCCAATTTACAGTTTCGGTTGCCCCTAAAGCTGTTTTTTGAATGTCTTTATGAGGAGGAGTTGCAGTTATTCCGCAGAGATAGACCTTTTCAATTAAAAAGGCATCAGCAGTTCTAAAAACAGATCCTATGTTATTAAGACTTCTAATATTGTCCAGAATAACAATAATAGGTGTTTTGGCAGCTTCCTTAAATTCGGCTACCGTTTTTCTATCCAATTCGCTATTCTTAAGTTTTCTGTTTGCTGCCATAGCGCAAAAATAGTAATAATTATAAGGATTTTTGAAGAAGCAAAATAGGAATCCTTCCTTAATATCTCTTCTTATTTAGATATTTCCTCAGTAACTTGCTTGCTACTAAAATTGTCACTTTGCCTAGACCAGAGAAATCCATTCAGCCCAATAAAATAAATTTTAAGGAGAGCTTTGCATCTTTAAAGTTCGTGCCTCGTTTTTTTAAGGAAATAAGAAGGGTAAATCCGCTATTGTTCTATGCCAATGTATCTAGCAGAGTTATTAATGCAATTTTACCGGTTGTATTATTGTGGATAGGTAAGATAATTGTAGATGAGGTGGTGCTTCAAATAGCTGCGGAAACCAAGGACTATGATAGGCTTTGGTTATATGTGGGAATTGAATTTGGTTTGGCAATACTTTCCGATCTATTATCTAGAGCAATCGCATTAACCGATGCGCTTTTAGGAGATCAATATTCTATAGACACCTCTGTAAAGATCATTAAAAAAACTTCAGAAATTAATTTGGATCAGTTAGAAGATTCAGAGTTTTACGATAAATTGGAAAGAGCAAGGCAGCAAACTACTGGAAGAGTGGCATTAATGTCTAATATTTTAACTCAGGGACAGGACGTAATTGTAATTATCTCCTTAATGACCGGGATTGTAGTTTTTGAACCTTGGCTTATTATTTTATTAGTGGTTTCTATAATTCCCACCATTATTAATGAAATTAAATTTAGCGGTACCAGCTATTCACTTGCAAGAAGCTGGACTCAAGAACGTAGGGAATTGGATTATTTGAGATATGCCGGAGCAAGTGATGTTACTGCCAAAGAAGTTAAGCTCTTTGGACTGAGTAATTATTTGGCAGCTCGTTTTAAAGATCTATCAGATAAATACTTTTCAGAAAGTAAGAAACTTGCGAAACAGCGTGCTGCTTGGGGGTCTTTTTTTAATGTAATAGGGACTGGAGCTTATTATGGTGCTTATGTGCTAATTGTTTTTAGAACGGTTGCGGGGATATTTACTTTAGGAGATCTTACTTTTTTAGCGGGCTCTTTTAATAGTTTACGCACTAAACTTCAAGGCTTTTTTACAAGATTTACTCAAATCACAGAAAGTGCATTATACCTTCAGGATTATTTTGAATTTTTAGATCTTCAGTTCGATACTTCTAAAGTGGATGAAGGTTTGGAGTTGCCTAAGAAAATTCAGCATGGATTTGAGTTTAAAAATGTTGGTTTTAAGTACCCAAAATCTGAAAGATGGGTAGTTAGAAATGTGAATTTCCATTTAAGAGCAGGAGAAAAATTAGCTTTTGTTGGAGAGAATGGAGCAGGTAAAACCACACTTATTAAGCTGTTGCTTCAGTTCTATGAGCCTACCGAAGGAGAGATCCTGTTGGATGGAATTCCAATCACAAAATACAATCAGGCGCAATATCAGCAATATTTCGGAGTGATCTTTCAGGATTTTGTAAAATTCGAATTAACGCTAAGAGAGAATATCGCAATGGGTGAGATCACCGAAATAAACAATCAGTCCCGCATCGATAATGCTGCTGAAAAAAGTTTGGCAGATCAGGTAATGGCTGAAATGCCTGGAGGCTATGAGCAGCAACTTGGAAAACGCTTTAAGGATGGAAAAGACCTTTCTGGCGGACAGTGGCAAAAAATTGCCATTGCCCGTGCGTATATGAAAGATGCAGAGATTCTTATTTTAGATGAACCTACCTCTGCCTTAGATGCAAGAGCAGAAACTGAAGCTTTTGATAGATTTATTAAGCTTACAGAAGGTAAAACAGCGGTAATCATTTCCCATAGATTTAGTACCGTGCGTATTGCAGACCGTATTATGGTGCTAAAGGATGGAAGTGTTTTGGAAATAGGAACTCATTTGGAATTAATGAGCAATAATAAGTTATATGCTGAATTATTTAATCTTCAGGCAGCAGGTTATCAGTAAAGAACTTTCTACATCTTTTAAAGTGTTTTCTGATAAAAACTCCCGTCTTTTTATTTAGGAAATCGCGTGGTAAATATTGTAGTGAGTATAAAGGCTGAATGTAGAACATGAAAAATTTGGTTAATTAAATTGAAGGTCGTTTTGAGAATTTAAGATATAAGTGAACTGTGAGATAATTTTGAATCGCACAAATCTATAAAACCGGTTTTTTAGAATTTTGGAAATAGTCGGATTCCAATTTGGACATTTGTGAGAGCGAAGAAAATACTTTCTTTATCAATTCAATGTGGATTTGTTATCTTTTAATATTCTGTAAATTATATAAATAATTAATTGGATTTATAACTATATTTAATCATGTTCTACAGTGTTCTGTTTTCTTCTAAGCTTTAATCATTCTTATTATGAAAAAATTGAATCAAAAATTAGTTGTTTTCTTCGGTCTTTGTCTTTTGTTTTTATGTAGTTGTAGTGTTTATCACTCCAAAACTTCAACCGCTGAACAAGCAGTAAATACGAATAACAAGGTAAAGATTCATACTGTTGATCAATCGGTTTATAAATTTAAAGAACTGGAAATGAAAGATAATGTCCTGCTTGGCATTACTAAAAAAAATTCCAAAACAGCACAGAAATATCCAGCTAAAACTGCTGTATTGGATATTGATAAAAACTTGGTTGGGATCCCATTAAATCTTCAAAATATAAAAGAGATACATACTAAAAACAATACGGTCTCTACCATACTTTCAATTGGAATTCCAGTAATCGTGACTTTTGTTGCCTTACTGGTTTTAGTTGCTACTTCACTTCCAGTAAGCTATTAACATTAATCTTTGATAAAATAATTATAGCCATTATAATTGGAGAAGAACCAATAGGATGATGATTATTCAATTTGGAAGCTGTGGGAAAGCAATAAATAAATTAAGAATTTCATGTAATTTTAAGCTATGGGAATTTGTTAATCAAATCTATCTTCAGTTATGAAAAATTTAAAGTTTCTACAATTATTATTATTTCTTTTTATTTTTTCAACTTCTGTCTTTAGCCAAGATAAGAAGCATGAAAAAATGGATAAAAAAACTAGCGATTATCTAATTTATACAGATCCTCAAGTAAAATTTACAGGCGGAATTAAAATGATCCCAATCACAACAGAGCAAGGAGTTTTTAAAGTTTATACTAAACAGGTTGGTAACCATCCAACCATGAAAGTATTGTTGCTTCACGGAGGTCCGGGCGGTACACACGAGTTTTTTGAGAGTTTTGATGGCTATTTGCCAGTAGAAGGGATCGAGTATTTTTATTATGATCAATTAGGTTCTTATTATAGTGATCAACCTACAGATAAAAGTCTATGGACCACAGAAAGATTTGTGGAAGAAGTGGAACAGGTTAGAAAAGCCTTAGGCTTGGATAGTGAAAATTTTTACCTTTTTGGCCAGTCTTGGGGCGGAATTCTCGCTATGGAATACGCACTTAAATATCAGGATAACTTAAAAGGACTTATAATCTCTAATATGATGTCCAGCGCACCAGAGTATAATAAATATGCTGAAGATGTAATTGGACCGCAAATGAATCCTGAAGTACTTACAGAAGTGAAAGATCTGGAAGCAAAAGGAGATTTTAATAATCCACGATACATGGAATTGCTTTTAAAGCATCATTATACCGAGCATTTATTGAGAATGCCGGTAGAAAAATGGCCAAATTCCATTAATAGAGCATTTGATCATTTAAACCCCGAAGTGTATGTATATATGCAAGGCCCAAGTGAATTTGGAATTGTTGGTGATGCTACATTAAAAAATTGGGATGTTAAGGATAGATTGAAAGAAATTAAAGTACCAACCTTAGTGATAGGAGCTAAATATGACACTATGGATCCTGAACATATGAAATGGATGTCTCAAGAGGTAGAGAATGGCCGATATTTATTTTGCCCAAATGGGAGTCATCTTTCTCAATATGACGATCAAGAACATTTCTTTCCAGGTCTAATTAATTTTGTTAAAGATGTAGATTCGGGAAATTTTGGTAAATAATAATGAAAAGCCCAAAAAACCATTTTAAAACTTAGAATTACAGAATTTGGAGTATCTAAAGTTCGTGTTTTTTAAAAGCGAAAATTAAACTTACCAAATCATAAATTATTTAAAAAAAAGTCCCATTTTGACTTAAGATACTTGTATAAGTAACTGTTTTGCAATGATTTAATATGTAATTTTAATGCTTAATTCTTCCCATAGCTGATTTGTTGAATGCTAATTTCTGATAACTATGAAAACCGCACTTCACTCCAAATTTCCATCTTTCCTTATTGTATTTTTAATTCTTATTCAAAGTTGCACGGTATATCATTCTGCTTCAGTAGATATATAAGAAGCATTGAAATCCCATAGTAAAGTAAAAATTAAAACCAACTCTAAGGAGATATATAGGTTCAAAAATATAATAGAGAAGGACAATTTATATTATGGAATCGCTAAAGCGAATCGAAATTCCAAAATACCATATCCAAAAAATGGAAAGGTGGAGAAATATTCGAAAAATTTATTTGCCTATCCATTAGAACTGAAAAAAATTAATAAAATATATACTAAGAATAGGGAGCTGTCTACAATTTTGTCCATAGGTATACCCTTGGTGATTGCTTCGACTACATTTATTTTAATAGTACAATCCTTAGACTTTGATTTAGGCTATGATAGTTTTTAAGTTATTAATAAATTTTTATGATTGTAATTAAATGTATAAAATCTCTTTAGTATAAGGAATGATAAAAAATTTTAACAAAATAATAATTTATTAATACATTTTTAATAACTTAGAGGAATAATTCTCTTTTTGTTAAAAGCTTATTCCTCGCTTCCCCCTCATTAAATATCCCAAATTACTTCTGTTTAAAACAGAGTAAAGTAAGTTCCACTTTTAGTTTTTAAAATCTTACCCTAGCCTTACGTTTTTTGAGACATGTAAGTTCTGCGTACTAGTATTAATTATCAAATTTGAAATTATGAAAACAATTAAAATGTTTGGGGTATTGTTATGTTTAGTGTTTTTTTCGATTTCCATTACTGCTCAGGAAAATGATAATTTTCAGAAATATCTAATACATGTAGATCCGGTAAGACCCTCCATGAAATCTGAATATGAAAAGACAGCTTCTAAATTTGTAAAAATGTGTAAGGACAATAATTTTTCACAGAACTTTATGACCTTAGTCGCAGAGGATAATAAGTATTATTATATATCTCCAATGGAAAATTTTGCCGAACTCGATAAAGACCCATTGGCCTCACTTAGGGAAAAAGTTGGAGCAGAAGAGTTTGAAAAACTGTTTAGAGATTTTGACCAATGTTACGATGAGCATAAGGATTTCGTGTTGTCATTAGATAATGAGCTTAGCTATATGCCAGATGGAATGACCACCATGATTGAAGGAGAAAATTACAGGGAAAATACCAGGTATTATTTTTCTCCTGCAGATGCCGATAAAGCAGAGGAAGTAGCAAAGGCCTTTAAAAAATTCTATTCAGATAATAATCTCAAGACGCATTATAGACTATATAGAAGTGGGTTTGGGGCAGATGGCACCTATTTTATGGTTGCAGTTGCTGCAAAGGATGCGATGGACATGGAGAGAAAAAGTGCAGAAGCGAGAAAAGCTATGGGTCCAAAAGCCGAAGAACTTTATGGCAACCTAAACAAAATACTTTTAAAGACTGAAACCATGAGAGGTTGGATTAGACCAGATCTCTCATATATAGCTTCCAATTAGATCAAGATGATTTACAGAAATCCTCAAGTTTTTTAATAACCTGCACTAACCATCTAATTTAATATTATGAAAACTATTTTTTACGGATTACTACTTCTGCCTTTTTTGGCAATTTCCCAATCAGAGGAATATGCAGTAGTTGAAAATGCATTAATTACTCCTAATGTTACAAAAATTGCAGAGTTGAATTCAGGTTTGGCAGCTCATAATAAAAAGTATCATAAAGATGGAGCATATAATGCTAATATATTTTTTATAGCTAATGGTCCAAATAATGGAAGCTATATTTGGTCTATGGGCCCCCTTCCGTGGAGCGCAATGGATGCTCGTCCTGAATTGGAAGGTCATGATGAGGACTGGAATAAGAATGTTTTACCTTATATGATGCCACAAGGAGAACAATATTACTGGAAATTCAATTCTGAGTTATCCAATTTTCCAGTAGACTTTACTTTGAATAAACTATTGGTAGATTACTATGATGTAAAACCATATCAGATGGAGAAGGCCATGAAAATATTAGAAAAGATCCAAAAAGTAATGCTAGATAAATTTCCTAAAGAGACATTCGGTGTATATACTAATGAGCTACCGAGCACAAAAGATGGGAAGGATATTGCATTTGTTTCTTTCTTTGATAAATCTAAGTGGATGGGGGATGATTGGAAATTCGCCGATAAGTATAATGAAGTGCATGGTGCTGGTAGTTTCGCAACTTTTCTTAAAGATTGGGAACAAGCAACACAGGGTAAAGAGTCTGAACTATGGTATTATAGAGCTGAACTTAGTGGTGGAAGTGGAGAAGTTAAAACCGAAAAATAGATTATATTATTACTAATTAGCCAGTGAAACCTCCAGCTTCATATTTAAGAAGTTGGAGGTTTTTCTATCAGAAGTATGTAAGGCTATTCTTAATTTTTGGAAAATATAATTGGAAAGTAAAATAATATCAGATAGTATTTGTGAATAATTAAGGATAAATGCAGCAGTTTAAATTTCTCATAGCATTTAGGATTAAGTATTTTAGCAAGAATAAAATTGAATTCTTTTGGCAGCCAAAAATCCCAAGCAGATCACTCCGTTAATGAAACAATATAACTCCATCAAGGTGAAATACCCCGATGCATTATTGTTATTTAGAATAGGAGATTTTTACGAAACCTTTGGAGAGGATGCTATAAGAACCGCTAGGATCTTAAATATTGTGCTTACAAAAAGAGGGAATGGCAGTGAAACAGAAACCGCTTTGGCAGGTTTTCCCCATCACGCCCTTAATACATATTTGCCAAAATTAGTAAAAGCAGGACTGCGAGTTGCAATTTGTGATCAGCTGGAAGACCCAAAGCTCACTAAAACTATAGTAAAACGTGGTGTTACCGAGTTGGTTACTCCAGGGGTAGCCATGAATGATGAGGTTTTAAATAGCAAGACCAATAATTTTTTATGCGCCGTACATTATGGTAAGAAGATCATGGGGATCTCTTTTCTTGATGTGTCAACTGGGGAGTTTTTAACCGCACAGGGTTCCGCAGAATATATAGATAAACTATTACAGAATTTTGGACCTAGCGAAGTACTTATTCAAAAAAATTATAAGAAAGAATTCACTAAAACCTTTGGTGATAGCTTTCATTGTTTTTATTTAGAAGACTGGGTCTTTAAACTAGATTATGGATATGAATCTTTAAATGAACATTTCAATACCAATTCCCTGAAAGGTTTTGGGGTAGATCATCTTGCAGAAGGCATTATTGCATCTGGAGCCATCTTATACTATTTAGGAGAAACGCAGCATCATAAGCTGCAGCATATAGCTTCATTAAATAGAATTGCTGAAGAGGAGTATGTTTGGATGGATCGTTTTACTATTCGAAATCTGGAATTATACAATTCCAATGCTCAAAATGCAGTTACTCTTCTGGAAATTATAGACAAGACCATTTCTCCTATGGGTGGAAGAATGATGAAGCGTTGGTTGGCATTACCTCTTAAAAATGCTGAAAAGATTAAAGCCAGGCATCAAGTAGTGAGCTATTTTATTCAGAATAAAGAAGAATTAGAACAACTTCAGAAACAAATAAAACGTATTAGTGATCTAGAGAGATTGATCTCTAAAGTTGCTACTGGAAAGATTTGCCCTCGGGAAGTAATTCATTTAAATAATTCTTTGGATGCTATTTTGCCTATCAAGAAATTGGCAATGAACTCTAAAGAAGAGTCGCTAAAAGTACTTGGTGATAAACTGCAAAGCTGTGAGGTTCTTAGAACCAAGATAAATGAAATGTTACATGAGGAAGCTCCCGTGAATATTGTGAAGGGGAATACTATTGCTAAAGGATTTCACACCGAGTTGGATGATCTAAGAAATATCGCATTTTCTGGCAAAGATTATCTTAATGATATGTTGGAGCGAGAGAGTAAAGCCACGGGGATCACTTCCTTAAAAATAGGGAGTAACAATGTTTATGGGTATTATATTGAAGTAAGGAACAGTCATAAAGATAAAGTTCCGGAAGAATGGACTCGTAAACAGACCTTGGTAAATGCAGAGCGCTATATCACTGAAGAATTAAAGGAATACGAAGGTAAGATCTTAGGTGCTGAAGAAAAGATCTTGCATCTAGAACAGGAATTGTTTGCGGGACTGGTAGATTGGTTAAGAGATTATATTAATCCGGTGCAGCAAAATGCGCGATTAATTGGTCAGTTGGATTGTTTGTCTTCATTTGCACAACAGGCGGTTCAGGAAAATTACAACAAACCTGAAATTGACGATTCCACAGAATTGGAGATCAAGAATGGAAGGCATCCGGTTATAGAAAAACAATTGCCTCACGGCGAACACTATGTCACCAATGATGTTTTCTTAGACAGGGATACACAACAGGTCATCATGATCACTGGTCCTAACATGAGTGGTAAGTCGGCTATTCTAAGGCAAACAGCACTAATAGTCCTTCTCGCGCAAATGGGAAGTTTTGTGCCGGCAGAAAGCGCTAGAATTGGATTGGTAGATAAAATCTTTACGAGGGTAGGAGCCAGTGATAATATTTCTATGGGTGAATCTACTTTTATGGTAGAGATGAATGAGACGGCAAGTATTCTAAATAATATTTCTGAACGCAGTCTGGTGCTGCTAGATGAGATTGGAAGAGGAACCAGTACTTATGATGGGATCTCCATTGCCTGGGCAATAACAGAATATTTACATGAACACCCGGCACATCCTAAAACCTTATTCGCAACCCATTATCATGAGCTTAATGAAATGGGAGATACTTTCTCTCGAATTAAGAATTACAATGTTTCTGTAAAGGAATTAAAGGATACGGTATTGTTTCTTAGGAAATTGATCCCGGGTGGAAGTGCACATAGTTTTGGGATACATGTAGCTAAAATGGCGGGAATGCCACAACAGGTAATAAGTAGAGCTAATAAAATTTTGAAAAAGCTGGAGAAATCTCATAAAATGGAAGAATCAGGGGAGATCTTAAGAAATTCGGCTGAACAGGAGATGCAATTGAGTTTTTTCAATCTGGATGATCCTTTGCTTCAAGAATTAAAAGAGGAACTCTTGCATATTGATATTGATACACTTACGCCAATTGAAGCCTTGATGAAATTAAATGAAATAAAGCGGATGCTCTCAGGGAAACAAAAAGCCCGGATTTAAAGGCGATAATTTTGTAAAAAAACCTTTGGTATTATAAGAATTGTTTTAAATTTGCAACCGCAATAGGAAATTATTGCACTTCGGGAAACCGAAAAAACGTTCAGACAAATTGCGAAAATAGCTCAGTTGGTAGAGCGCCACCTTGCCAAGGTGGAGGTCGCGGGTTCGAATCCCGTTTTTCGCTCTGACAGGCGAAAAGTCGCTTTTTATAAAATCCACGCTCGGATGGTGGAATTGGTAGACACGTTGGACTTAAAATCCAATGATCAGCAACGGTCGTGCGGGTTCAAGTCCCGCTCCGAGTACAAAAACCCTCTTTATCTTTATGATTTTGAGGGTTTATTAGTTTTAAGAATTTCGTGTTTAAGGTTCTTTTAAGTTTTGAAAAAGAAAAAAACCGCAGGAGTGCGGTTTTTTTCATAATACTAAATTAGTATTAATTCATGTCGTCTGCTGCTTCTTCACCATTTACATCATCGGTGTTGTGCACTTCCTCGTCAATTTCATCTGCTACTTTCTCTGCCCCAGCTTCAATCTTCTCACCAGCCTTTTTAGCGTTTGTTTCAATGTCTTTACCAATAGACTCTAATGCGTCTTCAGTCTTTTCCTGAGTTGTTTCTCTACATGAGTAGATTGAGCTAGCAAAAATAGCTGCAAATAGGAATAAAAATATTTTTTTCATGTTATTAAGGTTTAATAGTTAAACTAAAAAAAGCCATCTCAATAAGTTAAGATGGCTTTAGAAAATTATGAATGTAAAAGACTACATGTCGTCATCAGCATTTACATCATCAGTTCCATTTACTTCTTCTTCTAACTCAGTTTCAGCATTCTCACCGGCAGCTTCAATTTCGTTTCCAGCTTCATCAGCTGCATCTTCCATGTCGTCTGCAGCAGATTCCATTGCATCTTCTGTTTTCTCTTCTGTAGTTTCTCTACAAGAATAGATTGATAAAGAGAAAACTGCAGCTAATAATAATAAAGATAATTTTTTCATTTTAAAATTTGTTTAATTAGTTGAACAACAAATTTAAACTAATTTTTAATTTTGCCAAGTACTCTTTTCAGTTAAATATTTCCAATATCTTTTTGGAACGTGTTGTAGGTGTAATTTCATATTTTTTCTTGACTTTATATTGGTGCTGGAAAAATATTCTTGCCATAATTTTTGAAATTCAATTTCTGAAGCCTTGTAAATACTGGGGTTATTTCTGTCTATTGAAAATGTTTCATGAAAATCCAAATTTATAAATTCGGTTTTCAGAAGGTTATAAAAAATTCCAAAATTTCGATTTAAATCATAAATAATCCATTTTTGGTCGGCATAACGGGCTTCAAAGTGGGGCAAAATGATAGGTAAAACGTTAAAATCTGGTTCTATTGTAGCAAAAAAAATCTCGTCATGGGTTAATTTAAATCTTACAAAAGCTTCCATTCGGTGTTTTTCTCGATGAACTTGTTTAGCAATTTGATTGATTTTTAGAACAATATGATTTCCAAAATCCTTGGTTGAGAATTTTTCATCTTTAAAAACAAGCTTAATGTAGGATAATAGATCCATTTCAATTCCTTCTTTCTCGCTTAAAAAAACCCAATAGAGTTGTCTAGTTCCTGAGGCAGCGATTCTTTTCTTCAATGCATTTTGTACCCGGTTTGCTTTTTCTAGATCTGTTATAACTACTTCATTTTTTCCAAACATAGAAGCTTGCATTAAATTTTCCAAAGTAATTGTATGAACCTCTAGGTTCTGTTCGAAAGTCTGAAAAACGCAGGTTAGAAATCCTTCATAAGTGCCATCATAGCCTAAACTCATTATAGTTTTCATGGAGTGAATAGTTTTAGCTGAATCCCATAATCATCTCTAAATTTACTTGCTGAATTTTGAAGAATGAATCCTTTTATTTGATCAGGACTTAGATCTCTTCGCTCGAAAGATTTAGAATTACAGGTTATAAAGTATTTTGCTCTATTTAAGGCGATCCCAATCTTTTTAAGATGTTCCCAACTAAGATTTCTAAATTTTCTGGCTTCAATTATTTTATGAACCGATTTCATTCCAATCCCCGGAACTCGTGCTAATAATTGTTTATCTGCTTTATTGATGTCTAAAGGAAAGATATTTTGATTGCGTAAAGCCCAGCTTAGTTTGGGGTCTACATCCAGATCTAGGTTTTGATGTTGTTCATTTAATAACTCTCGAATATCAAAACCATAAAATCTGAGCAACCAATCTGTTTGATAAAGTCTGTTTTCTCTTAATAATGGCACCGGACTACCAAGTGCCGGCAATCTGGAATCATTAGTTACTGGAATATACCCAGAATAATATACCCGTTTCATTTTAAATTTTTGATAATAGTAAGCGGCAGAATACATAACATCTCGGTCACTTTCTCCTGTTGCCCCAACAATCATCTGGGTGCTCTGTCCTGCCGGAGCATATTTTGGAGTACTCCTAATTATCTTTTTTTCGCTTTGATAGATCTGAATAGCATTTTTTACCGCTTCCATAGGCTTTATAAAATCTTCATGCTTTTTATCTGGCGCCAGAAGTTTTAGTCCTGAAATAGTTGGGATCTCGATATTTACTGAAAGCCTATCTGCATATAAACCTGCTTCCTGCATGAGTTCATCACTGGCTCCCGGAATAGATTTTAAATGAATATACCCGTTAAAATTTTCTTCCAATCTCAATTTTTTTGCTACTTGTACCAAGCGTTCCATAGTATGATCTGGACTTTTAAATATTCCTGAACTCAAGAAAAGTCCTTCTATGTAGTTACGTCTATAAAAATTCATTGTGAGACTTACTACTTCTTCAATTTTAAAAGCAGCTCGTTTTATATCGTTGCTTTTGCGGGTGACACAATAAGCACAATCGAAAATGCAATGATTGGTCAATAAAATCTTTAGTAAAGAAACACAGCGTCCATCTTCTGTATAACTATGGCAAATACCAACGCCGTCGCTATTTCCTAGCCCTCCTTTATTCGCACGTTTACTACCACTACTGGAACAGGAAATATCATATTTAGCAGCATCTGCTAAAATGTTCAGTTTTTCTTTAATCCTTTCAAAAGACATAGTTTTTCTTTTTGGTTTAGCTTTAATTCTTTTTTATCTTCTAGACTTTTCATTTTCTCTATTCGATGCCCGGTTGCTAGATTATTTTCAGAGAATCTAGGATCGGTGATGTAGGCTTCTTTTCTCATTCTACTTACTTCAATGCTTAAAAAATCGAATTCTTCGGTAACCTTTCCGAGCATTGCATAAATACCTCGACCTCTAAAATTGTATTTTTCTGCAACAGGAGGAAAGAGAATAGTATCGAAAAAATAACCATCCCGATCTATAAAAGTTCCAAAATACATGGGTTTTCCTTTTGCTGTTCGGGTGTTCTTTACGGTTACCAAATACCCATAAATCAAAATATCTTTGTTGAGGAATTGTGCCAGGTCTTTTTGGCCTAACCTGTTTTTGGGTTCTTCCAAAAGCAACTCAAAATGACTGCAAAGCGGAAATCCTAAGAGCTCTATTTGTTCGAAAGCTTCTTCTAGACGGGTGGTGTGTAATGCCGGCAAACTGAATTTTTTATGCTGAGGAACAAAAAGTGGAACTTGATGAGTTTTTTTAGCTTTCTTGCTCAATTTAAAATGGGCTTCCCATAATAGTTTATACTTGTCTATTCCGGTGAATCTAAATGCATTTATCCTTATAAGTATGCTTAATTGCTCGATGCTAATAGGCACCCGATCTATAAAATTTTCTAAGGAATTAAATTTTCCTTGAAAATTCCTGTTCTCCAGAATGCGTTGTGCAGCGCGATGCTCAAGTTCTTTTAAATTCCCAAATCCTAAATAAAGGGTTTTCACTTTTATCGTATTATGATAATCTCCTTCATTAATGCATGGTGGTTCTATGTTTGCTCCATTCATTTTGGCTTCATGTACATAGAGCTCGGTAGAATAAAAACCGCCTCCATTATTAAGTGTAGCCACCATATATTCTAAAGGGAAATAGGCCTTTAAGAATAAACTCTGATAACTTTCTACCGCATAACTGGCAGAATGACCCTTGGCAAAGGCGTAGCCGGCAAAACTCTTGATCTGATCCCAAACCTCAAAAATGGTCTTTTCTTCAATCCCTTTTTTCTGACAATTGGAGATAAATTTTTCTTCCACTTGTTTAAATTCGTCTCTAGATCTATATTTCCCGCTCATTCCGCGGCGTAAAACATCTGCTTCCCCAAGACTTAATCCTGCAAAAAAATGTGCTACTTTAATTACATCTTCTTGATATACCATAATACCATAAGTGTCCGGCATTATTTTGGCTAGCTCTGGGTGAGCATTACTGCGTCTTTCGGGATATCTATGTCGTAAGATATACTCTCGCATCATTCCGCTCTTTGCTACTCCCGGTCTAATTATAGAACTTGCAGCTACCAAGCCTAGATAAGTGTCGGTTTCAAGTTTTTTAAGGAGCATGCGCATTGCGGGAGATTCTACATAGAAGCAACCCACGCAGGAAGCACTTTTTATAAGCTGATTTACCTTAGGATCTTTTTTAAATTTATTTACATCATGAATATCGAATGCCTCCGCATTAGGTTGGTTTTGAGCGATGATGTCCAGCGAATCCCGAATCTTTCCCAAGCCGCGTTGCGCCAGAATATCGAATTTGTACAACCCAACATCTTCTGCAATAACCATATCGAACTGCACGGTGGGAAATCCTTTTGGTGGTAGATCTAGGGCAGAGAAATTGGAAAGTGGTTTGTTAGAAATAAGGATCCCGCCAGCATGAATGCTTAAATAATTAGGCATTCCTTGAATAAGCTCGCCGTATTTTAGAACAAGCTTATGAATTTCATCTTGCTCATTTTTTGGAAGATATCCATCACATAATTTATCGATATCTTCCTTTGGTAACCCAAAAACTTTTCCTAGTTCACGGATCACGGCTTTGCGCTGAAAAGTATTATACGTTGCTAGAAGCGCAGTATGTTTAAATTCTTCAAAGATAAAACGAGTGATATCTTCCCTGTCATTCCAGGAAAAATCTATATCAAAATCTGGTGGACTCGTGCGGTATTCATTTATAAAACGCTCAAAATACAGGTCTAGTTCTATGGGGTCTACTTCGGTTATTTGTAGTAAATAGGCCACAATACTATTGGCACCACTTCCTCTTCCTACATAGAAATAAGCCTTTTCGCGTGCGTATTCGCAGATACGCCAGTTAATTAAAAAGAAAGAAACGAAATGCAGTTCTTTGATCACTTTTAATTCTGAAGCCAATCTTTGTTGAACTTCTGTAGTGATCTCTGGATACCGAATTTCGAGTCCTTTTTCACAGAGCGCTTCCAGCAGTTCTTCATCTTCTGCTTCGCTGGCAGTATATAATTTCTGGTTTTGAGGAATTCTATTGGTAGAAAAATCGAAATGGATCTCACATTGATCTAACAGGTCTTGGGTGTTCTCAAGAATAAATTGAAAGTCGGAAAACTTCTGCTTCAATTCTTCTATAGGGATCATGTATTCTTCCTGTCCAGCTTGCTCGTCTGGAGAAAGTTTGCTCAACAATGTGTTATTGTCTATAGCTCGTAGTAATCTATGCGCATTAAAATCTCGCTTATTTCTGTAGGTTACAGGTTGTAATACCACCAGTTTTCCAGTGAGTTCCCGAAGTTTAGAGAAGCGCAATTTTCTTAGCTCTGCAATAGAAACTCCTATAAACTCATGTGCTTCAAATTTTATGGTTTCTGAAGTGAGTATTTTTTCAAAAGGATAAATTATAAAGGCATTTTTAAAGAAAGGCGCTTTGCTAGGAATAATAGATTTTTGCTGAAGATGTCCAGACAAAAATTCATTTATTTCTTGAAAACCTTCGTTATTCTTGGCAATAGCAATATATTCTTGTTTAGCGCCATTTCTAAAATCTATCCCCAAGACTGGGGCTACTCCATACTCTTTAGAAGTGCGAACAAAATTTAAACAAGCAGAAGTGTTGTTTATATCTGTAAGCACTAATTTTTCTACATGATTGTTCTGGGCCAATTCCAGTAATTCAATTTCTGAAAAGGTGCCAAAACGCATGCTGTAATAGGTATGGTTGTTTAAATACACGTGCTTGTTCTTAAATTATTGTGTTCTGTGTGCTAATACCACGGGAGGTTCTCCGTTAAAAGGATTGGTTATTCTTCCAATGGTCTTTGCGCCTAAAGAAGCAGCGCGCAACACGCTTCTGTCTCCATATCTATTTCTAATGTTGTCCATGGCATTGTACAAGTGCAGGATCTCTTCATTATCGTCAAATAGGTTTATTTGGTAATTTCCCCCTGCTAAATGACTAAAGCGTATCCCGATGAGCCTTACTAAAAGTCGGCGGTTATATAATTTTTTAAAGAGGTCCTGGATCTTTGGCAACAAAATATGATCGGCACTGGTGTAGGGGATCTTGAGTTGTTTGGTATAGGTGTTAAAATCTGAATACCTTATTTTTACTGCAATGCAGGCGGTTAATTTGTCTCCGCGCCTTAATTGATAAGCAAGGTTCTCTGTCATTGCTATTAGAATGGCGTTTAGCCTGTTTACATCTATAGTATCACGATCAAAAGTGCGTTCAGTCGAAATAGATTTTCGTTCGCAATAGGGGATCACTGGAGTGTTGTCTATGCCTTGCGCGCGTTGCCAGATGGTAGTGCCATGAGCACCCAGTACTTTTTGCAACATTTCTAAAGGCATTTCTTGAATGGTCTTTATTTGGCGTACTCCCAAATTTCTTAGTGTTTGGTAAGTTTTATCTCCTACCATGGGAATTTTTTTTACAGATAGCGGAGCTAAAAATTCCTTTTCAAAACCAGCATCGATTTTTAGTTGATTGTTAGGTTTAGCTTCATTTGTGGCAACTTTGGAAACTATTTTGTTTACAGAAAGTCCGAAGGAAATTGGTAATCCTGTTTCTCTTATTATTCTGCTTCGTAATTCTGAAGCATATTTATAGCATCCAAAAAACCGATCCATTCCAGTGAGATCTGCATAAAATTCGTCGATGCTAGATTTTTCAAAAAGAGGCACATCTTCCTTTATTATATTGGTAACATCTGTAGAGTATTTGGTGTACGTACTGGCGTTTCCTCTAATCACTGTTGCTTCAGGACAAAGCTGGCGTGCTAATTTCATAGACATTCCAGAGTGAACGCCAAAGGCTCTGGTCTCATAACTACATGCAGCTACTACGCCACGATCACTCGTGCCACCTACCAATAAAGGCCTATGGAGCAATCGGGAATCTATTAATCGTTCTACAGAGACGTAAAAAGTGTCTAGATCCAGATGTAATACTGTTTTTGTCATTTCTTTGAATTCCAAAGCTTGACTTGGAATGATTACAAAATTATGGAATTATTCCTATATGTTGGAATAATTCCATTGTTAAAATTGGAGTTATTCCAAAAAAAAGTATATTTGTGTATGGGAACAGATATAACACTAGAAGTCAAGCGGTTTAAAGAAATTCGTGACGATCATAACTTTACTCAAAGTGAATTTGCCGATCTACTGGGAATTAAAAACTCTACGGCAGATATAGAACGTGGTCGTACCAAATTATCTGGGAAGATAGTTGCAGAACTATTGAAGCAATTTGGAGTAAATCCACTTTGGTTGTTCGGAGAAAGCGCTCAGAAATATCTTCAAATAAATAAAGGAGATGTTAGTCCTAAAGTAGTTACCGTTAATAGCGGAGAGGAAGAAAATATTGTTCTTGTAAATCAGAAAGCAGCAGCGGGGTATCCACATAATGTACAGGATGTAGAATGGTATCAGCAATTACCTGCGTTCGATATTCCATTGCCAGAATATAGAAATGCTTCTTATAGAGGATTTCAAGTAGAAGGAGATAGTATGATGCCAAACCTAAGACCCGGCGAATGGGTATTAGGAAAAGCGATTCCTAACATTGGAGAGATAAGCGCAAATAAGATATACGTAGTTGTACTCTATGATTCAGTTTTAGTAAAGAAGATCCAAAAGCTAGATGATCCTTTTAAAATAATGCTGATCTCTATAAACGAGGAGTATGCCCCGGTAGAAGTTAAAATTGGAGATATTCAGGAATTATGGCAGGTGAATAGTAAACTTACCTTTAGCATAGATGCAACTTCAGAAAGTGGTTTATTAAGACAGCTTCAGGAATCTATGGAGGAACTAAAGAGCGAATTCAAAACTTTTAAGCATTAAAAAAATCCATCTTGGTTAGAGATGGATTTCTTAATAATTCAGTTAATGTAAAGAGGCTAGTTAGTCTACTGCATCTTCTACATCATCAGCTACCTTTTCTACAGTCGATTTTTCACGACATGAGGTTAACACAATACTAGTAGTAAAGGTAAGCGCTAATAAAAAAACAATTTTTTTCATAATTTAAGTTTTCAGTTATATTTAATTAAAACTTTATTATCGCCACTAATATTACTTACTAGAAAGCAGCTAGAAAATTATAGTTGCCAATAGTACCAGTAAAATAATTAGTTATCGTCTCCGTCAAGTTCTTCACCTACTTCGTTTGCTGCATTGTCCACTGCATCACCAGTTTCGTTAGCTGCATTTTCAATAGCATCTCCCGTATCATCAGCTGCTTCTTCTAGGTCATCACCTACATCATCCATGTCGTCTTCCATGTCGTCGCTCATTTCTGTATCTTCAGCTTCTTTTGCAGTATCTCTACATGAAGTGAAAAATGCGCTAAGCGTAAACGCAGTTGCTAGTACTAAAATTGACTTTTTCATAAGTTTAAATTTAATTAGTTATTGGTTTGATTAGCCTCCTATTAATTTTTTACAGAAATAGGATATAAATATATATAAAAATCAATAAAAAGATAATTTTTATTGAAATAAGGAATCCGCTAGTTATCGTCTCCTATCTCTTCTATTGTTTTATCTACTTCTTTGTTAACTTCAGAATCAACTTTTTCTGCCGTTCTTTCTAGTATACCTTTTCTTTCTTCAACAGGCGCTGCCTTTTCAGTTTCTACTCGAACTTCTTTAATAATTACAGTTTCTTTCTCTGCTTCCTTGTTATCTCTACAAGAGACAAAAGCGGTGGTAGCGGTAAGTACAAAAGCTGCTAAATAAATTACTTTTTTCATGTTATGACTATTTCAAATTATACTTCGAAATTACCACTTATTAAAATGCAGAACTCCAATATTTAGAATATTTTAATACAAAAGGAGGGTTTTAGCTATAATTGATGTTAAATTTTATGAGTTTTAACATAATTTTCTTTCAAATAATCTTCTATTATCTGCGTTGCACCTCGGTTGTTTTTAATAAAATTTCCCGCAATTTTTCCGGAGCTTTTTCTAAAATTTGGCTCATCTATAAGCCTATTTAATACCGAATTTAATTCTTCTGAAGAAGTAACAGCAAACAGTCCATGCAGCGATTGCAACTGTTTTGCTTCAGGAAACTTATTAAAATTATTGCCAGTAACTATTGGGATGGAGAAAGCAGCAGGTTCCAAAATATTATGTAAACCGGTAGTTCCCACAGCTCCACCTACAAAGGCAACATCTGCATAGCTATAAACCTTGGTAAGTAACCCAATAGTGTCCAGAATTAGAACTTGATATTTAGCAAGAGAATTATTCCTTTTTTCTGAAAAAGTAATAGAGGAGGCTGGAATTGTATTCTGAAATTTTTTAATACGCTCTGGATCTATAGTATGTGGTGCGATAATTATTTTAATGTCTAAGTTTTTCTGAAGCAAGAAATTCTTAATATATTCTTCTTCTTCTGGCCAGGAGCTACCCGCTACGATACATAATTTATTATCTAAAAATTCTTTAATAAAGTCTAACTTATTGTTTTGCTTAAGCTGGTTAGAAACTCTATCAAATCTGGTATCTCCACTAATACTTACATTTTTGTAACCTATAGAATTCAACAATTGCTTAGAATTTTCATTCTGCACAAAGAAATGATCAAAAGCAATTAATGGTTTTTTAAACCAAGAAATATCGGATTTAAAAAATACATGATCTGCTCTAAATCCTCCTGAAACTAATAGGGTAGGGATATTTCTTCTATTTAATTCATTTAGAAAGTTTGGCCAAAAATCATATTTAATGAAGATGCTTAAAGCAGGATGTGCAAGTTCTAAAAATTCTTTGGCATTGGCTACAGTATCTAATGGAAGGTAAACAACAGCGTCTGCTGGAGTTGAGTATTTCTTGACTTCATATCCAGAAGGAGAGAAAAAGCTAAGTATTATTTTATGCGAGGGAAACAATTCCCTTACTGTATTTATTATAGGCAATCCTTGCTCATATTCTCCCAAAGATGCCACATGGAACCATATTACTTGATCTTGAGGGTTTATTGCTGCTCTTAAAATTGAGAAAGTTTCTTTGCGACCTTCTACAAATAATTTCATTTTTGGATTGAATAATTTAGTGATCGGAAGTAATTTCTCCGCTAACCAAATCAATATGTTATAAAGTGTTTGCAAACTTTTTAATTTGATTGCTAAAATACCTCTTTCCTAAAAATAGCATTGGTGGAAGATGCTATATTTTGTATTTTCGTGGCACTTCAAGAAATATTAGATGAAAAAGATACAAATGGTCGACCTCCAGGGTCAATATAGCTCAATAAAAGACCAAATTAACAACTCACTTCAGGAAATAATGGATACTTCCGCATTTATTAATGGTCCCGAGGTGCAAAAATTTCAGAAAGAGTTAGAAGAATACTTAGGCGTTAAGCATGTAATTCCATGTGCGAATGGTACAGATGCGCTTCAAATTGCAATGATGGGACTTGGTTTAAAACCAGGAGATGAAGTGATCACTGCCGATTTTACCTTTGCTGCTACTGTAGAAGTTATTGCGTTACTTCAGCTAACTCCAGTTTTAGTGGACGTAGAGCCAGATAGCTTTAATATAGACCCTGAAGCAATTAGAAAGGCAATTACTTCAAAAACAAAAGCTATTGTACCTGTTCATTTATTTGGACAAACGGCTAATATGAATGCTATTATGGAGATTGCCAAGGAGCATAATCTTTATGTAATTGAAGATAATGCCCAAGCAATTGGTGCCAATTTTCACTCGAAGGAAGGGAAGACCATTAAAACTGGCGCTATTGGCCATGTAGGTTCTACCTCTTTCTTTCCATCTAAAAATTTAGGATGCTATGGAGATGGTGGTGCAATTTTTACTAATGATGATGAATTGGCTCATACCTTAAGAGGAGTGGTGAATCACGGGATGTATGAAAGGTATCATCATGATGTGGTGGGTGTGAATTCTAGACTAGACAGTTTTCAGGCAGCTGTACTAAGAGCAAAATTGCCTAAATTAAATATGTATAATGAAGCTAGAAAAGCTTCAGCATTTAAATATAATGAAGCTTTTAGAGGTGAGAAGCATGTTCAAACTCCAGTTAGAACAGGTGATTGTGACACTCATGTTTTTCATCAATATACATTAAAGATAACCAATGGGATGCGTGATGAATTGGTGAAACACTTAAATGAGCAGGAAATCCCTTGTGGAGTGTATTACCCAATTCCGCTACATAGCCAGAAGGCCTATATAGATTCAAGATACAATGAAGCCGATTTTCCAGTGACCAATCAGCTGGTGAAAGAGGTGATCGCTTTACCAATGCATACCGAATTAGAAGACGATCAAATTGCTCATATCGCTAAAACGATTAAAGATTTTATAAATAAATAAATCAACTTATGAGAACATTATTATCAATTTTTTGCGGACTAATAGCTGCTACTACCTTACAAGCTCAGGATATTTATATTCAAAGCGGAAAAATTGTAGATACCAAGAATGGAAAGATATTACAAGAGAAAACCATTGTGGTATCTGGAAATAAAATAAAAAGTATCGAGAACGGCTTTGTCCAGCCAAAGAATGAAAGTGATAGCTTAATTGATTTAAGAGACATGACCGTGCTGCCAGGATTAACAGATATGCATGTGCATATGGAAGAAGAAACTAATCCCGGAGCATATTTGGAGCCATTCACTTTAAATGAAGCCGATAGGGCTTTCAATTCCTTAAGCTTTGCTAAAGCAACGCTATTGGCCGGTTTCACCACAGTGAGAGATCTTGGTGGAAGTGGAGTGAACATTTCATTGAGAAATGCCATTAATAAGGGAAAGGTGGTTGGTCCAAGAATTTTTACTTCTGGTAAATCTTTAGCAACAACCGGAGGTCACGCAGATCCAACAAACGGATTTAACCGTGAGTTAATGGGAGATCCGGGACCAAAAGAAGGTGTGGTAAATGGAGTAGAGGATGCTAAAAAAGCAGTAAGACAACGTTATAAAAATGGCGCCGATCTTATTAAAATAACCGCTACTGGTGGTGTGCTTAGTGTAGCTAAATCTAGCTCTAATCCTCAATTTACTATTGAAGAAATAAAAGCGATCACAGAAACCGCAAAAGATTATGGATATCATGTTGCAGCTCACGCCCATGGTGACGAAGGTATGCAACGTGCGGTTAAAGGTGGAGTAAAAACCATAGAACATGGTACCTTAATGAGCGAGCAAACCATGGATCTTATGAAGGAATATGATGCTTACCTTGTTCCAACTATTACCGCCGGGAAAGAAGTTTCAGAAAAAGCTAAGATAGCAGGCTATTATCCAGAGATCATCGTTCCAAAAGCTTTGGAAATAGGTCCGAAAATTCAGAATACTTTTAGTCAAGCCTTTAAAAGAGGAGTTGGAATTGCCTTTGGAACAGATGCCGGTGTTTATCCACATGGACAGAATGGAAAGGAATTTGGATTTATGGTGGAAGCAGGAATGCCTGCAATGAAGGCTATTCAAAGCGCAACAATTACTCCAGCACTTATTTTAAAAATGGAAAAAGAATCTGGGCAACTAGCTCCAGGTTTTTTTGCAGATATAATTGCAGTTAAAGAAGATCCAACACAGAATATTAAAACATTAGAGGATGTTCAATTTGTAATGAAAGAAGGAAAAATCTATAAGAACCTTTAATTATGGCTCAAATAATAAAAAAGCCCTCCTCAGAAATGAGAAGGGCTTTTTATATTTACTTCAATGCAAAACAGCATAAATTTTTATTAAGATAACAAAGCAGAACTCACTTCTGCATTTCGATCTATTTTCTTCACTAAGCCTTGTAATACTTTTCCAGGTCCAATTTCTATAAACTCGGTAGCGCCATCTGCAATCATATTTCTAACAGATTGGGTCCATTTAACCGGTGCAGTAAGTTGGAATATTAAATTCTGCTGAATCTCTTCCGGACTGGTCACAGCAAAAGTGCTTACATTTTGATAAATAGGGCAAATAGGCTTATTAAAGATGGTTGCTTCTATCGCTGCGGCTAATTCCTTTCTTGCCGGCTCCATTAATGGAGAGTGAAAAGCTCCTCCAACTGGTAAAATCAAGGCGCGTTTGGCTCCTTTTTCCTTTAGAACTTCGCAAGCTTTTTCAACGGCATTAATATCTCCAGAGATCACTAGTTGGCCAGGGCAATTATAATTTGCGGCAACTACGGTTCCTTCAATATCTGCACAAATAGCCTCAACCATTTCATCTTCCATTCCTAGAACTGCAGCCATGGTAGAAGGTTCTATCTCACAAGCTTCCTGCATTGCCATTGCTCTTTTGTACACCAATTTGAGTGCTGCTTCAAAATCTAAGGTCTTATTTGCAACTAAAGCGGAGATTTCTCCTAAGGAATGTCCAGCAACCATATCTGGCTTAAAAGAATCGCCCATTATTTTACTTAAGATCACCGAATGTAAAAATATAGCTGGTTGGGTTACTCTTGTTTGTTTAAGATCTTCCGCAGTTCCTTCGAACATCACATCGGTTATAGGAAATCCTAAAATGGAATTTGCTCGTTCAAAAAGTTCTTTGGCTTCAGAATAGTTCTGGTAAAGATCTAATCCCATTCCAGTAAACTGTGCTCCCTGTCCTGGGAAGATATATGCTTTCATAATTTTCAATTAAAAAGCTAAAATAGAAATAAAAAAAAAGACCTCATAACAAAGAATGTTATAAGGTCTTTTCTAACTATTTATATTCTTACAAATTCAGCTTTCCTTTTTGTCCAACGTCAACTTTATCACCAGTAAGGGTTGCAAGTCCCATTTTAAATAAGGCGATATATTTATTTTGTTTTGTATCCCAGTAATAAGCTTCACTCGGAGCAAATTTTATGGCAGTGATATTCGGATCATTCTTGTCTTTAAACCAAGCGTCATCACTCTTACTATAAAGTTCGTGAATAATGTCTTTATCATTATGGATGCTGGCAGAACCATAGATACTAATAAATTCCATATCAGAATTATCGCTGTACAAAAGCTGCGTTTTTGAATCTTGTGATATATTGGAGTTGTGCTCGCTATTTTTTCCACTTAAGAACCAAATATTACCAGCTTCATCAACTTTTTTAGTAGACATAGGAATGGCACTAATTGGTTTGGTATTCAAATCGGTTAGCATCATGCAAAAATCGATATCATCCACCAATTTTCTCATTTTCTTCAACGCTTCCGTATTATTTAAATTTTCTGTACTCATAATTGCTTCTTTTTACTGCAATTTAAGCACTGTAGGTTACAGAATGCGCTAAGGAACTGCCAAAACTATATTGAGGTTTGTTAAGAATTGTGAAAAAAGAAAATTGAATAACTATTTCTTCCTTCTAAGATAGGTGAGGTAGGAGAAGTCATATTTATGTTTATCATCTTTTTCATGAAGTTCTTCATTTACCAATTCCCATTTAATATCATCTATCTCAGGGAAAAACGTGTCGGCCTCGAAAGTTCCATGAACTCTAGTAAGCTCGATCTTATCTGCAACATCCATCGCCATTTTATAGATCTCACCACCACCAATTACAAAGGGTTGCGAATCTCCTTTACTAAAATCGATTGCACGCTCTAAGGAATGTAGAGTAACAATTCCTTCTTTCTTAAAATTATCTTTTCTGGTAATAACTAGGTGCGTTCTATCTGGTAAGGGTTGTGGAAACGAATCAAAGGTTTTTCTTCCCATTATTATATGGTGCCCTGTGGTAAGTTTTTTAAATCTTTTAAAATCGTCTGGAAGATGCCACACCAAACCATTGTCTTTTCCAAGTGCATTATTTTCTCCGGCAGCAGCAATTATTGTTAGCATCTCTTTAATATTTAGTTCGTGAATTATCAGGAGAAGTATATCCAGTTTTACTATTTGTATCTAAAGTCGAATTTGCCTGAGTAGATAACGGATATTCTTTATCAACTTTAAGTTGTAGTTCTGCAATACGTTCCTTTTGCTTGGCTACTAGTTTTTCTAATTGTTTCTGCTCCCATTCTTTACCCATAAAACTGTTGATAACCCAAACATTTACAGCATGTATCAGAAAGAAAAATGTCCAAGCAAGAATTGCCCAAACAAACCAATTATAGCCCAGTGGCATAAAATCTTCTCTGTAACCTATTACAACATTCACCACTATTAGTAGAATAGCACCTACCAAAAAAACCACAAAATGTTGTAGCAATCTTTTTTTCTGAATCGAGCGAATGCGTGCATATTCATACATTTGGCGTGTATCTACATCTATTTTTGAGGGGTTTTTCTTTTTAGAAAACATAATTAAAAGTACTTTAGTGGTAACCAAATTTACAGATTTTTTGGCCCAATGTTAAAGCGCTTATGAAGAAATTAAGAAAACCATTTCCCGTTCTTAGAAATTACACCTATTTAAATACCGCTTCCTGTGGATTATTATCAGAAAAAGTATTTGAATATAGGCAAGAGCATGACCTTGATTTTTTGGTATACGGAAGCATCCATAGAGACAAACAGGGGAAGGTCTTGGAGAGTGTTCGGGAAACAGTCGGGAAATTCTTTAACTGCGCACCAAATAGAGTTGGGCTTATCAATAATTTTTCAAGCGGTTTTAATACGCTTTTAGAAGGTTTAGATTCTTCAAAAAAGATCTTATTGCTTAAGCAGGATTATCCCTCGATAAATTGGGCAGTAAATTCTAGAGATTTTCAGATATGTTATGCAAACATCGATGAGAATTTAGAAAAGAATATTGAAGAAGCATTATTGGAAAATAAACCAGACGTTTTTGCTTTCAGTATAGTGCAATATGAAAATGGGATTAAATTGGCGACTTCCTTCTTAACTGAAATGAAAACGAAATTCCCAGAAACCTTGTTTGTTGCAGATGGTACTCAATTTATTGGCACAGAATGCTTCGATTTTGATAGGTCTAAGGTTGATGTTTTAATAGCAAGTGGTTATAAATGGATGAATGCGGGATATGGAAATGCTATTATGCTCTTTCACGAAGATGTACCTAAAAAGATAGATCCAAAAAGTGTTGGATTTAATTCTCTTCAGGGAAAATACAAAGCACACGAAGGGAATTTTTTAGGAAAATTTGAACCAGGACATCAAGACACCCTGAATTTTGGGAGTATAATGGCAGCTATAAAATTCAGAAATGATGTGGGAATGAAAGTGGTGGAAGATAGAATTAAATTGCTTTCAGTAAAAGCTAAACAAGAACTTACAGATTTAGGATTGTTGGAACAAACCGTAATAAACAGAAAAGAACATTCTTCTATATTTAATATTGGTGGTGATAAAGAGTTGCTCCAGCATTTAACGAGCAATAATATTATTTGCTCATTAAAAGATCCAGGAGTACGAGTAAGTTTTCACTATTATAATACCGAAGAAGAGATCGATCTTCTGGTGGCAGTATTGAAGGATTTTTATAAAAAATAATTATTTTATCACTTTAATTTCTTTCCAGAAGGCTACATAATTTTCTATCGGTTTAGCAGCATGACTAGCCTGTGGGTAATACCAAGCTGAGTCTTTATTAAGTTTACCATCTACCTCTACATTAAAATATGAGGCTTCTCCCTTCCAAGGGCAGCGGGTTGTCTTATCGCTAGGATTAAAATATTCCGACTTTATAGATTCCATAGGAAAGTAATGATTGTTCTCTACCACTTTGGTGTCTTCACTTTCTGCAATAATTGTATCGTTCCAAATAGCTTTCATAATTAGGTATTTTTGGTTTTTACAGGATTATTTTTTCCTGAAAATATAATTTTTATAATAATTCTCTTTGTCAGAAAATGAAGTTGATACTTTTAGATCCGCTTGATTTGCCAGCCATTCTACTACTGCATCATCATACTTTTGAGAGATCTCTGTATGTATACTTTCCCAAGCTTCAAAACTTACGGTTAGTTCCAGATCTTTAATAGTAACAGTTTGTTCCTTAATACTCATTAAAAAACTTTTCGCAGTTCCGGTTTCTGGATCATAGGTTTCCCAGTGGGAAAATGAATCCAGATCGAAATTCCCCTGAAGTTCGGTATTTATTCTTTCTAATAAATTTTTATTGAAAGCTGCTGTAATTCCTGCTTTATCATTATAGGCATCTAATATGATCTGCGGATCCTTCTTTTGATCGAAGCCCATGAATAACATATCTTCCGGACTCATAGCGACCTGAATTTGTTTCAGGAAATCTATAGCATCTTTGTGAAGCAAATTTCCAATATTGGAACCTAGCACTAGGATCACCTTTTTTCTTGAGTTATAATCGGCTAAACGCTCTAAGGTCTTAAAATAGGTCCCTTGTTGAGGTTTAGTTCTAACTGTTGGAAGTTCATTTTTTATAGATTGTTCTAGATCGTCCAAAGCATTTTGGCTAATATCAACAGGTAAATAATCGAAAACTACTTTTTTATCTGCTAGATATTTTAGCAATAGTTTTGTCTTTTTACCATCACCAGCACCAAGTTCAATAAGATCGAAGCCATTAGGACCTTCAAAAGCATCAGCAATTTCTTCGGTATTCGATTTTATGATATTATACTCGCAGTTGGTTAGATAATATTCGGGCATATTCATGATATCCTGAAACAATTTGTCTCCCTTTTTATCGTAAAAATATTTAGAAGATAATTGCTTTGGGTTTCTCGTTAGGCCTTTATAGATATCTTCCTCGAAAGCAGAAGTAAATTTGATATTAGGTGTGTTTTTCATCTAATTATTGTCTTTTTATTTAGCCAATCTTACTCCTGTGAACTGCCATTTTAAATGTGGGTGAAAAAAATTTCTATACGTAGGTCTCGTGTGTTTTTCTGAAGTTGCAACAGATCCTCCACGCAACACTTTTTGGTTAACCATGAATTTACCGTTGTATTCGCCTAAGGCACCATCTGCTTTTTTATAGTTAGGGTAAGGGCTGTACGCACTTTCTGTCCATTCCCATCGTGAACCCCATTCAAATTTAGATTGAGCTACTTCCCATTCAAACTCTGTAGGTAATCTTAATCCTTTCCATTGAGAATAGGCAAAAGCTTCATAATATGAGATATGAGCAAGTGGTGCGTTTAAATTTAGAGGTTTTAAGCCTTCTAAGGTATATTGATGCCATTTATTATCGATCTTATGCCAGTAGGAAGGCGCATTTACATTATTTTTATTTATCCAATCCCAAGCTTCAGCATGCCATAATAAAACATCTTTATAACCGCCTGCTTCCATAAATTCCAGAAATTCTGAATTGGTTACCAGTTTATTGGAGATCTCGAATCTATTTAAAAATACTTTGTGCATACCTATTTCATTATCGTAAAAAAAAGAATCCCCTTTATGACCTATTTCATAAATACCTTCAGGGATTGGTATCCATTTTTGTTGGATTATTTCAACTGGATTCTCTTTAAATTCAGAATATTTAGGCAATAGCGGATTATTCCCAAGGATGTATTTTATATCTGTAAGTAAAAGTTCTTGATGTTGTTTTTCATGATGACATCCAATTTCCATAACGTTTAAGATCTCATCAGAAAAACTATCGCTTTTTTCAAAAAAGTTAGTAATGGCTTTGGTAACGTGGGTTCTGTATTTGTAGATCCAAGCGACGGTTGGTCTCGAAAGATTACCTCTATCTGTTCTTATAACCTTTTCTCCAACACTTTCGTAATAACTATTAAACACGAATGCAGAGTGCTCATCGAACACCTCGTACTCTTTCTGATATTTCTTCAGAATAAATTCTTCGAAGAACCAAGTAGTATGACCTAAATGCCATTTTGGTGGGGAAACATCCTCAATAGGCTGCACCACATAGTCTTCAATTTCAAGCGGTGCACAAATGGATTCCGTTTGCGCTCTGGTATCTTTAAAAAGTTGAAATAATTTTTCTTTGGTGATCATAATTTAAGCGGTAAGCTTTGCTACCTCTCAAAGTTACAATATTTTAGGAATGGGTGAAATGAACCAGAGTTAATGCGAAGTTAAAGTGTGAATAAAAATAAACTTTAAAAATTAAATGGCATCTTATATTTAACTTCGATCTTTTTTCCACCACTGTGTCCAGGTTTCATAACTGGGAACAATTTAGTAATTCTAATGGCCTCTTGGTTCACTAATTTTTGAGGTCCTTCAGCAGAAACTTTACAAACTTTTCCAGCAGCATCTATATAAAAAGTGATCACAGATCTACCTCTTACAATTTTGCCATTGGCATCTTTAGGATATTTAAAATTAGCCTTGATATGTTTAGCTAACTGCTTATTAAAACAATCGTCTGAAGATGCATCACTGGTCTCGCAGCCAGGCCAAACAGGTCCAATTTCCTTTACAGTAATAGTATTTCCCTTTACGGTAACACCTTCTTGGGCTTGAGTAGTTGCGGTAATAATAAAAATTCCGGCAATAAAAAGTAATTTTTTCATGGTAGGTGCTATTAATTAAACTGCGACTTTTCCTTTTATATGGGGGTGCGGGTCGTAGTTTTCTAGGGTGAAGTCATCAAATTTAAAGCCAAAGATGTCTTTAATCTCCGGATTGATCTTCATAATTGGTAATGGTCTAAGATCCCGATCTAACTGTAACTCCAGTTGTTCTATATGATTGTTATAGATATGGGCATCTCCAAAAGTGTGGATAAAGTCTCCTGCTTGGTAACCGCAAACCTGTGCGATCATCATGGTGAATAGGGCATAGGATGCAATATTGAAAGGAACGCCTAAAAATATATCGGCACTTCTTTGATAGAGCTGACATGACAGTTTTCCATCGGCTACATAGAACTGAAAAAATGCATGGCATGGTGGTAAAGCAGCTTTTCCATTGGCGACATTTTCTGAAAATGATTTTGAAGTATCTGGCAACACTGAAGGATTCCATGCAGAAACCAACATTCTTCTGCTATTTGGATTATTCTTTAGAGTGTCTATTAACTCTGAGATCTGGTCTATTTCTTCACTATTCCAATTTCTCCATTGGTGACCATAAACAGGACCAAGATCTCCATATTCATCTGCCCAATCATTCCATATACGCACACCGTTTTCTTGAAGGTATTCAATATTAGTATCTCCATTTAAAAACCAGAGCAGCTCATAAATAATAGATTTAAGATGCAATTTTTTGGTAGTTAACATCGGGAAACCTTTACTTAGATCGAAGCGCATCTGGTAGCCGAAAACACTTTTCGTACCTGTTCCGGTTCTATCGCCTTTTTGAGTCCCATTTTCTAGGACGTGTTTTACAAGATCGTGGTATTGTTGCATGATATGGTCTTTCTGAAAATTCTATAAAATATATTTTCTAAAAATAAGAAAACAGGCAAAAGCAACTGCCAAAATCCCTAAGAGTTATCAACTTTGTATCAACGAGAATTAGCAATCGTCCAAATCCCTTATTGCACAACGATCTGCATGATGAGCATTTCGTTCTCCCATTGGTCTTTCTTGTCCAATTGTGGTATCATATCTGGTTTGATGTTCCATTTCTGAATTTATTTCGGCACCCATCAGTACAATAAATGCAGTTAAAAAAAGCCAAAGCATTAAAATAGCTACTGCGGCAAAACTTCCGTAGAGATCATCATAACTGCCAAAATTGCTCACATACCAAGAAAATAACATAGAGCCTGCAAGCCAAAGTAAAGATCCCAGCAATGCACCCCAACTTACCCATCGTAGCTTGGGACTGCGACGATTCGGAGCAAATTTATAAACCATACTTAGAGTTAAAACTAAAATTATTCCCAACAAAACCCAACGAACCCAAGTAAGCATATGTTCTATTTGAGGAGTAAGTCCAAGATTTTTAATAAGTAATGGAAAAAAAATAACGATCAATAAACTGATAAGTCCAACTACAACGCCACCTAAAGTGAAGAGTAAGGTCAATAAATTTTTTTTGATAATACCTCGAGTATCGTTCTCGTCATAAGCAATATTCACTCCCTCAAAAAGGGCGCTGGTTCCCTTATTTGCACTCCAGATACTTACCAATACACTTATTGCCAATCCCCAGCCAATTTCCTTATCTGATTTAGCAATAACCGGCTCCAAAAATTCTTTTATCATTCCAAACGCCTGTTCGGGTAAAATGAGACTTAATTTCGAAATTTGTTCTCGAATTTGGTCCGGTTCTATTACTAAACTATACACGGAAATTGTTGCGATGATAGTAGGGAAAACTGATAAAAAGAAGTAGAACGCTACACCTGCGGCCACAATCTGGACATTATCTGCTTTCATTTCGTGGAAAGTTCTCTTACCGATATCTATCCAACCTGCCAAAGGAATCTGATGAGGCCATTGCGCATCTTCGCCACGATATTTTCTTGTTTTTTGTGATTGGTTCATTCTAAAAAGTTAACTATTTTGGTATATAAAGGGCTTGAAAATTGAATGCCCAATTTGTAATTAATCCAATTAATTTTTATGGGTAAGTTAAGAAAGCTTGAGAGGATAAGTTTCCTTAGAAATTTATATTTTTTTAGATTTCGTATTAGCGAATAATTTTCTAAACCAAATTTCCAAGTCTATTTTCTAACTCGAAGATTAAAGTTTATTAAATCTTCAAATAGTTCTTTTAATTATGAGGTTTATCCAATGATCATTCCTGCAATTGTTGCAGAAAGTAAAGATGCAATAGTACCGCCCAGAAGTGCTTTCATTCCAAATTCAGAAAGTGTTTTACGCTGTCCAGGAGCCAAAGAACCTATTCCTCCAATTTGTATCCCAATTGAAGCAAAATTAGCAAATCCACAAAGCATATAGGTTGCCATAATTACAGATTTTTCGTAATTAAGACTAAGTGCATTCATCGGATTCTTAAGATCGGCTAGTTGGATATATCCAACAAATTCACTGGCAGCAAGCTTAATTCCTAGCAGTTGACCCATAAGCATCATATCTTCTTTTGCAACACCAATAAGCCACATTAAGGGCGCGAAAACCGTCCCTAAAATAGATTCCAAAGAAAACTTAGTATAAGGAGTATATTCTGCCATTACTGAATTCAGCGTTGTAATTCCGCCAATCCAGCCTAACAGATAATTTATCATTGCAATAAATGCTATAAATACCAATAACATTGCTGCTACGTTAGCTGCAAGCTTTAATCCTTCTGTAGTTCCATTAGCAATAGCATCTAATATATTGGAACCAATTTTTTCTGAAGAAACCTCCACATTGGTGTTAATTGCTTCAATCTGAGGGTACAACATCTTTGAAATAACAATAGCTCCAGGTGCTGCCATTACAGATGCGGCCAATAAATGTTTCGCAAATTGCAGTCTGAGTTCCGGATCGTCACCACCAAGAAAACCTATATATGCAGCAAGCACACCGCCTGCAACAGTTGCCATTCCGCCAATCATTACCAATAATATTTCAGAACGATTCATGCGTTCTAAATATGCCTTAATCATTAATGGGGCTTCGGTTTGACCTAAAAAGATATTTCCAGCAACGCTTAAGCTTTCAGCTCCTGAAATACCCATTAGTTTAGTTAGAACTTTTGCCATTCCTTTTACAACAATTTGAATAACTCCAAGATAAAACAATACAGAAGTTAATGCGGAAAAGAAGATAATAGTAGGGAGTACTTGGAATAAAAAGATAAATCCAAAACTATCTACATCCATCATCCCACCTAATAAAAATTTACTTCCTGCTCTTGTAAAATCTAGGATCAATACAAAGATTCCACCCACAAATTCGAATATATTTTTTACAAAAGTGATCTTTAGAACTCCAATTGCGAGTAACATTTGTGCTCCCAGCCCAATAAGAACCGTCTTCCAGTTTATGGATCTTCTGCTACTGCTAAATAGAAAAGCAATTAGTAAAAGCGATACCATTCCTAAAATACCTCTAGCAACGCTATTAAAGGAGATTCCAGCACTTGGAATGATTTGTTTATTTGTATTAACCGGGATAACTTCTTCTATAAGAAGAGGAGTTTCCTTAAAAGTATAAGTGCTGTTATTATCTGATATTAATAGTGCTTCTTCGGTTAATTCGGTAATTCTGAATCTTTTAATAGAATCTCCTGCGGGCTTGGTGTAGAAAAATACCAAAAGATTGTTTTGGTATAGATAATCTCCTTCAGATTTAAGAGAGTCGCTAATTTCAGACTTAATTGTGAAGCGGCCTTCCGTTAAGGTTAGATTGTCTTTAGAAGAAAATTCAGAGGCGCTTTGTTTGCTATCTGGTATGGACTCAAGGGTCCATGATTTTGAAATTGATTGGGAATGAGCGGTAATAATTCCGAATAAAACAAAGAACAGGTAACACCAGTATTTCTTCATAAACAACTACTTATTTTCTTTTTGAAATTTCGTCTCTAATCCTGGCTGCCTTTTCATAATCTTCATTTTTAACCGACTGATCTAGTGAATTTTCCAATTCTTCGAGAGACATTTTTTTATAATCGTCTCCTTCTGGTTCTATATTTTCTGCAAGAATATCATCTACTATAGCTGCTTCTTTCTCGCCCGTTGGCGTAAGTGCGCCAGATTCTCCTTTTAAAAAGATCCCGGCTTTGTCTAAAATATTCTTATAAGTAAAAATAGGGGCATTAAATCTTAAAGCCAAAGCAATAGCATCGCTGGTTCTGGCATCTATAACCTCTTCAATTTTATCTCGCTCACAAATAAGGCTAGAATAAAAAACTCCATCTACTAATTTATGAATGATCACTTGTTTTACCGTAATGGCAAATCTGTCGCAAAAGTTCTTAAATAGATCGTGGGTGAGAGGACGGGGAGGTTTAATTTCCTTTTCCAAAGCAATGGCAATAGACTGTGCCTCGAAGGCTCCAATAACAATTGGGAGTTTTCTATCGCCGTCTACTTCACTTAATATAAGTGCGTAGGCGCCGTTTTGGGTTTGACTATAAGAGATTCCTTTTATATTAAGGCGTATTAAGCTCATATACCAATAATTGAAAAGGGCTGTCTAAATAAGGACATAATACCAGATTTAGACAGCCCTTTTAAAGCTCGCAAGTTAAAAAAATTATGCGTTTTTAGCTTTAAATTCTTTTAGTTTTTCATTTAGTTTTGGGACAATTTCAAAGGCATCACCAACAACCCCATAATCTGCTGCCTTAAAGAACGGCGCTTCCGGATCGTTATTGATAACTAATTTAACTTTTGAAGAGTTAATTCCAGCTAAATGCTGGATAGCTCCAGAGATTCCAATGGCAATATATAAATTGGTAGCCACAGGTTTTCCTGTTTGTCCAACATGCTCACCATGAGGTCTCCAGCCCATGTCGCTAACTGGTTTAGAACATGCCGTTGCTGCACCTAAAGTTTCTGCTAGATCCTCTATCATTCCCCAGTTCTCAGGACCTTTTAATCCTCTTCCTGCAGAAACAACGATCTCTGCATCTGCAATAGTTACTTTATCTTTAGCTTTATCTACATTAGTTACATTCACAGAAAAGTCTTCTGAAGTTAAGCTAGGTGAAAAATCTTCGGCAGTAGCACTGGCCTGAGATTCTTTAACACCAAAGGCATTTTTAGAAACGCCTAAGATCTTTACATCGGTATCAATTTTTGTAAAATTGAAGGCTTTGTTTGTGAACGCCGTTCTTTTAACTACAAAAGGACTAGCACTTTCTGGAAGCGATACTACATTAGATGCATAGCCTGCATTTAAATGAACCGCTAAAAGTGGTGCTAAATATTTACTGTTTGCGCTTTGGCTAACCACCACAACTTTAGTTCCTTCCTTCTCTGCAGCTTGTTTTATAGTATCTGCATAAGCTTCAGCATTAAAATTCTTCAATTTTTCATTGTTCACCTTTAATACTTTATCTACCCCGTAGGTAGCAAGTTCAGAAACATCATCGGTGTTAAATGTGATTCCTGTAACGGTTGTTTGAAGCATTTGAGCAACTTCCCTAGCATAGGAAGCAACTTCTAAGGATGCTTTCTTAAATTTTCCTTCTTCGGATTCTATATATACTAAAACTGACATTTGTTTATTTTTTTATGATGGATATTAATTTTCTTTTGAAAATGGCTAGGTGGCCACTTTCAAATTAAATAACCTTTGCTTCTGAATGAAGCAGTTCGATCAATTCATCTAAATTATCTGGATCTATCAATTTCACGGCACCTCTAGGGACTGGTTTTTCGAATTTTTCTGCTTCTGTTTGCACAGCAACTTCAATAGGTTCTACAACATACAATGGTTTTTTTCTCGCCATCATGATCCCACGCATGTTAGGGATCCTAAGATCGCTTTCTTCAACTAAGCCTTTTTGACCGCCAATTACCAATGGTAGTTTAGCAGTTACGGTTTCCTTTCCTCCATCTATCTCCCTAATAGCAGTTGCATTTTCACCTTCTATTTCAAGATTAATACAAGTATTTACAAAGTTAGCTTGTAATAATGCCGCCAACATTCCAGGAACCATTCCGCCATTATAATCTATAGATTCTCTCCCTGCAATAACAAGATCATAAGCGCCATTTTTAGCAACATTTGCCAATTGTTTAGCTACCTGAAATCCATCTTTTGCGGGAGTATTTACGCGAATTGCATTATCGGCTCCAATTGCTAATGCTTTTCTTAAGGTAGGTTCGGTCTCAGGACCTCCTACATTAATTACATCTACACTTGCTCCTTGTTTTTCTTTGAACCACATTGCTCGGGTTAGACCAAATTCATCATTCGGATTTATTACAAACTGGACTCCATTGGTGTCAAACTGAGTGTTATTGTCTGTAAAATTGATCTTGGAAGTAGTGTCCGGTACGTGACTTATACACACTAATATTTTCATCTATATTGTCTTTTTAAAATAAATATTTCTCGTGAACACGAAGATAGGTAAATTTAAACACAATTTACTATGCATGCATAATAAATATTTTATAACTTAGATGTAGTTTAAACTTTTTTGAATTACTATTTTTGTTTTTTAATAGCGAAAGAATTAACAGTATAGATATATAGAATGAAGACAATTCAATTCAGAGAAGCGATCCAGCAAGCCATGAGCGAAGAAATGCGCAAGGATGATACTATTTACCTTATGGGTGAAGAAGTTGCCGAATATAATGGTGCTTATAAGGCCTCTAAAGGGATGTTGGATGAATTTGGTCCAGAGCGTGTGATCGATACTCCAATCTCTGAACTTGGTTTCTCCGGAATAGGTATTGGAAGTGCCATGAATGGAAATAGACCTATTATAGAGTTTATGACCTTCAACTTCGCACTTGTAGGAATAGATCAAATTATTAACAACGCAGCAAAGATGCGCCAGATGAGTGGTGGGCAATTCAATATTCCTATCGTTTTTAGAGGACCAACAGGTTCTGCAGGGCAATTAGCTGCAACTCACTCTCAAGCTTTTGAAAGCTGGTTTGCAAACTGTCCAGGTTTAAAGGTAGTTGTACCTTCTAATCCATATGATGCAAAAGGTTTATTAAAATCAGCAATTAGAGATAACGATCCGGTGATTTTTATGGAAAGTGAGCAGATGTACGGTGATAAAGGAGAAGTTCCTGAAGAAGAATATGTGATTCCTATTGGAGTTGCAGATATTAAAAGAGAAGGTACAGATGTTACTATAGTATCTTTTGGAAAGATAATTAAAGAGGCTTACATAGCTGCAGACGAATTAGAAAAGGAAGGGATCTCCTGTGAAATCATCGACTTACGTACAGTGAGACCAATGGATTATGAAGCCATCTTAAAATCGGTTAAAAAAACAAACAGATTAGTGATCTTGGAAGAAGCATGGCCATTCGGGAATGTTGCTACAGAGATCACCTATCAAGTACAGGAAAAAGCTTTTGATTATTTAGATGCTCCTATAATTAAAATTAACACGGCAGATACTCCAGCGCCTTACTCTCCTGAACTATTTAAAAACTGGCTACCGAATAGTGAAGATGTTGTTAAAGCTGTAAGAAAGGTGCTTTACAAGTAATCTTATAAACATATCTTTGAAGCTTCATCTTAACAGATGAAGCTTTTTTTTTGCCCACCTATGAAATATACATTCTTTTATATAGTTTTTGTATTTGCCATTTTTAGCAGTTGGTCTCAAACCAGATTTAGTGGAACTGTTGTAGATGAAAAAAACACACCTCTTCCTTTTGTTAATGTGATATTTTTAAATTCTTCTGAAGGAACTACTACGACAGAGAAAGGAGCATTCTATTTAAAATCTGACTCCAATTATGAGTCGGTAGAATTCTCTTATGTCGGCTATCAAACTTTAATCCTTCCGTTAACTAATAGAAACACCCTTAATTTAAAGATCGTCCTAAAAGAGGAAACAGAATCTTTGGGTGAGGTTACAATCTATCAGGGAAAAACTTCAAAAAAAAACAATCCTGCAATAGATATTCTAAGAAAGATCTGGGAAAATAAAAGGCAGAATGGCGTGAAGAAATTCGATCAATACGCCTTCAGAAAATATGAAAAATTAGAATTCGACCTTAATACTATTGATAGTGCACTAATAAAAAGCCCAATCTTTAATGGTATGGAATTCATTTTTAAGGATTTGGATACCAATAGAATTACTGGAAAAACCTATTTACCAGTCTTTCTAAATGAAGCAGTTTCTAAAGTTTATGGCGATAAGAAGTCAGGGAAGGTAAAAGAAGAATTACTAGGGAACAAAAACTCTGGATTTAGCAATAATCAATTGTTGATATCTTCTATTAAGGATATTTATTCTGAAATAGATGTTTATGAAAACTATCTCAAATTTTTTGATAAGAGTTTTATTAGTCCGCTTTCTACAACAGGGATCAATAATTACAACTACGTTTTGGCAGACAGTTCCTTTATTGGAGATAAATGGTGCTACAATATAAAATATTATCCAAGACGGAAGGGAGAACTTACCTTTAAAGGTGACTTTTGGGTTAATGATACTACTTGGGCGATAAAAAAAATCAATCTAGAAATGGCAGAAGATGCTAATGTGAACTGGGTTAAAGGGGTTTATGTGGAACAAGAATTTGACGTATTAAACGATTCTATTTTTTTAATGACCAAAGATTTCTTCCAAGTAGATTTTTCACTTCGGGATAAGAAAGATGCTCGTGGGATCTACGGGAAGAGAACGGTGCTGTATGATAATTACAAGTTTAATGTGGAAAAGCCACTTGATTTCTATGATACTCGCATTTTAGATTTTAAGGAAGAAGTTTATAACAGAGATGATGAGTTTTGGGTTAACAACAGGTTAGAGTCTTTAAATGGAGATGAGCGCGGCGTTTACAAGCTTTTAGATACGCTGCAAGATGTGCCCGCATTTAAAAGGTTACATAAGCTCACAACTACGTTATCTACCGGTTATATTGAGATGAATGGTTTCGATTATGGTCCGATCTATGCCACTTTGGGTTTTAATGATGTAGAAGGATGGCGGGTGCGCGGAGGAGGAAGAACTTATTTCGATCAGAATGATCCTTGGAGAATTGAAGGTTATGGCGCTTATGGTTTTACCGATAAGCAGTTTAAATATGGGATTGCAGGAACTGTTCTTTTAGATAAAAGGAGCAGATTGATAGTTTCCGGAGGAAATAGAAGAGATATCGAACAGTTAGGAGCAAGTCTTACCAATACTACCGATGTTTTGGGTAGAAGTTTAGCTTCCTCATCCTTGATAAATGTAGGTGATAACGATAAGTTAAGTTCAATTAATCTCTCGCTTGTTAGTTTGGAAATTGAACCTTTAAAGAATTTCACCTTCAGATTGGCGGGATCCTATAGAATACTCAAACCTGCTTCAGAAACTTTTAGTTTAGATTATTATGTGGATGAAGCACGTACAATTATAGATTCTGAAATTAATCAAACAGAGATCTCCACCATATTCACCTATACACCCGGTAGAGAAACTACAGGTTTTGGAGTTAGTAGAAATATAATTAATGGAGGTGATTTTCCAACATTTTTTCTGAATTATAGTTTAGGGGTTAAAGATATTTTTGAAAGTGATTTCAATTATAAAAAACTTCAATTCTATTACAATCAGCCACTCATGGTGGGAGGTTTTGGTAGATCGAATGTTAGTATTGAAGCTGGAAAAACTTTTGGAGAAGTGCCTTTGGGCTTGCTTAGTGTGGTTCCTGGTAACCAGACCTATTTCGCCTTATACAATTCTTTCTCTTTGCTTAATTTTTATGAGTTTGTTACCGATACCTATTTAGCAGCACATTTGGAGCATAATTTTAATGGGCGCTTGTTTTCCAGAATTCCTGGACTAAGAGATCTTAATTTACGAGAGATCGTTGGGATTCGAGGAGTTTATGGGGAAATTTCAGAAAAAAATAAAAAAATAGATGCTTCCGGATTGCCACTTATTGCCCCAGATTCTGAACCTTATTGGGAGTATAGCGTTGGGGTTGGGAATATTTTTAAATTCCTAAGATTGGATGCACATTTTAGAGGGAATTATTTTGATAATGAAGATGCAAGATCGTTTGGCGTAACTGCATCTTTTGGATTTCATTTTTAAAATGCTATCTAAGAGGATAAATTACTATATTTGCCGCCTGAAAAATTTGAATAAAAAAGAAAGACCATGTCAGAGACTTTTGATGTATTGATAGAGATCCCAAAAGGGAGTAGAAACAAATACGAGTATGATTTTGAATTGAAGAAAGTTCGGTACGACCGAATGATCTTTTCTTCTATGATGTACCCGGCAGATTACGGATTCATCCCTAACACCTTGGCGTTAGATAGCGATCCATTAGATGTATTGGTATTGGTAGCAGAGCCTACATTTCCAGGGATCGTAATGGAGGTAAAGCCTATTGGTGTTTTCCATATGGCAGATGAGAAAGGACCAGATGAGAAAATTATTTGTGTACCGGTTTCAGACCCTATCTGGAATAGATTGAATGATCTGGATGATGTGAATGGTCACTTATTAAAAGAGATCGAACATTTCTTTAAAGTATACAAAGATCTTGAGAAAAAGAAAGTAGATGTTGGGGGATGGGGAAATGCTGAAGAAGCTAAAGAAATCATCAGACAATGTATCGAGAGATTTAAGAATTATGAAGGCGATAAAGAGAGATTCGGAATATAATCGAATATTTTTCTTATAAATATTGAATAATTAAAAGCGATAACCCTAAAAAGTTATCGCTTTTTTATTTATCATTGATTTAACTACATTAGCAGACATTAACTAATTTTTAACTACTCTATGGAATCAATGATTATCTATGCCCCAATTGTTCTGGCCTTAATTGGTCTCTTTTACATGTGGATTAAAAGATCTTGGGTTTTAAAACAGGACGCCGGCGACGGAAAAATGAAGGAAATATCCGATCATATCTATGAAGGCGCTCTAGCCTTTTTAAATGCCGAATATAAACTACTTACTATTTTTGTTCTTATTGTGAGTGTTGCACTAGCAGTAGTATCCCTTGTGGTACCAACCACACACTGGTTAATAGTGATCGCCTTTATTTTTGGTGCATTTTTCTCTGCATTAGCAGGAAATATGGGAATGAAAATAGCCACAAAGACCAATGTTAGAACCACGCAGGCGGCTAAAACAAGTTTACCAAACGCCTTAGGAGTTTCCTTTGGTGGTGGTACAGTGATGGGTCTTGGAGTTGCAGGTCTTGCCGTTTTAGGATTAACTTCTTTCTTTATATTTTTCTTCCATTACTTTATGGGAGGTGTTTGGACTTCTACTGCAGACATGACCATCGTGCTTGAAACTCTTGCAGGATTCTCTCTTGGAGCTGAATCTATTGCGTTGTTTGCACGTGTTGGTGGTGGAATTTATACCAAAGCTGCCGATGTAGGGGCAGACCTAGTTGGAAAAGTGGAAGCAGGAATTCCTGAAGACGATCCTCGAAACCCTGCAACTATTGCAGATAACGTTGGAGATAATGTGGGTGATGTTGCTGGAATGGGAGCCGATCTTTTTGGTTCTTATGTAGCCACAGTTTTAGCAGCCATGGTTCTTGGGAATTATGTGATCAAGGATATGGGTGGAAGTATCGATGATCTTTTTGGGGGTATTGGCCCGGTATTATTACCAATGGCGATTGCCGGTGCAGGAATTATTATTTCCATGATTGGTACCATGTTAGTAAAAATTACCAGTAACGATGCCAAGGAAGATGAAGTAATGCGTGCCTTGAACATAGGAAACTGGGTATCTATAGCTTTAGTAGCAGTAACCTGTTTTGTTTTGGTGAAATGGATGCTTCCGGCAACTATGCAAATGGAATTCTTTGGAGAGGGTTTAAAAGAAATTTCTTCTATGCGTGTATTTGGAGCGACCATCATAGGTCTTATTGTTGGAGGAGCAATTTCTTCAGTAACCGAATATTATACAGGATTGGGTAAAAAGCCAATTCTCAAGATCGTACAACAATCTAGTACTGGTGCGGGAACCAATATTATTGCAGGTTTGGCAACAGGGATGATCTCAACATTTCCTTCCGTTCTGTTATTTGCAAGTGCTATTTGGGCTTCTTATGCTTTCGCAGGATTTTACGGAGTTGCATTAGCGGCTTCAGCAATGATGGCTACAACAGCTATGCAATTGGCAATTGATGCTTTTGGACCGATATCTGACAATGCAGGTGGTATTGCTGAAATGAGTGAGCAAGAACCAATCGTTAGAGAACGTACAGATATTTTAGATTCGGTAGGAAATACAACGGCAGCAACCGGAAAAGGTTTTGCAATTGCATCTGCAGCATTAACTTCTTTGGCTTTATTCGCAGCCTATGTAACCTTTACAGGGATAGAAGGGATCAATATATTTAAAGCTCCAGTACTGGCAATGTTGTTTGTAGGGGGGATGATTCCTGTAGTATTTTCGGCATTAGCAATGAATGCTGTAGGAAAAGCGGCTATGGAAATGGTACAGGAAGTACGAAGACAATTTAGAGAGATTCCTGGAATTATGGAAGGAACAGGAAAGCCACAATACGATAAGTGTGTGGCGATCTCTACAGAAGCTTCTTTAAGAGAAATGATGCTACCTGGATTATTAACTATAGGTTTCCCATTGGCAATTGCATTTATTCCTATGATCTTTGGAATGAATAATTTGGCAATTGCTGAAATGTTAGGTGGTTATATGGCTGGAGTTACCGTAAGTGGTGTGCTTTGGGCTATTTTTCAGAACAATGCCGGAGGAGCTTGGGATAATGCTAAAAAATCTTTTGAAGCTGGAGTTTTAATAAATGGAGAAATGACCTATAAAGGATCAGATGCCCACAAAGCCGCGGTTACTGGAGATACTGTAGGAGATCCATTTAAAGATACATCTGGACCATCCATGAACATCTTGATAAAGCTTACTTGTTTAATTGGTCTGGTAATAGCACCAATATTAGGAGGTCACACTATTGGAGATAACAACAATTCTATTGAGAATGCTGAAATTATTAATGTTGTAGGTCAAGATAATTTGATAACTAAAGAAGTTGAGATTAGAATGACTACGGATGGGGATGTAACTGTTGCAGAAGTTAGAACTACTACCTTAGAAAATGGTAAGACCGATGTAAAAGTAAAAACCTTTAGAGGAACAAAGGGAGAAGTAGACGCACAGATCAAAAATATGTAATTGCTATTTTTTATAGATTAAAAAGATCTTCATCTATACCGATGAAGATCTTTTTTTTTGGCAATATTTTATGGGTTTTACCCAACTAAGCCTTCGCTTTTTTATTCAATCTTTGTTCGGCAAGATTATCTAATTTCTGGTCTGCATTATATTCTTCATCCAATGTTTTTTGAAGCTTCTTAGCAATACTATCATGTCCAAGTTCTTTTGCGAAACGCACTGCGGTTCCATATCCGGAGATCTCATAATGCTCTACGCGTTGAGCTTCTGCTATTAAACCAGCATCTTTAACATCCGGATCTGCCTTTTCATCAATCATAGATTGTGCTTCCTTGATCAATCCTTCCATAGCTTTACATTTTTCACCGGTAGGTTTTATAGATAGTTCTTTGCAAATATCCTCAATACGTTGTTTATGATTTTTGGTTTCTTCTAAATGACCTTCAAAAGCTTTTTTTAATTGAGAATCATGAGAAGCTTTTACCATTTTTGGCAAGGCATCTATCAACTGATTTTCTGCACTGTAAAGATCCTTTAACTGATGTTCGAATAACTCTTCTAAATTTTTCATAATATATATTTTAATGGTTATGAAACTAATTTAAAAACTAAGGAACTCATTATTAGTTAAATAGATGGTAATTAAAATCTAATTTTAGTGAATAAAATGTTAAGTGAAATTTGAAAGATTAGAATTAAGATAGAATGTCATAAATAATAAATATTCAAGAAAATTTTAATTGCTGAAATCATCATAAATTCCTGTAGAAAATTCCATAAGCTCATAAAGTTTATCTAAAATTAATGCCGATCTCATTCCAAATAATTGAATATTGCTAAATTACTTCTCTATTTTATTTAGAATTAAACGGAAGGAATGCTAAGAAGACTAAAAAGATTATTTAGTAGTAATAAAATTGAAAATGTATTAATCACCCCTTATAGAAGTTATGGCACTAAACACCATCTTTATATTCTGGGAAGGGCTTTAGATGATTTTCCTCTCAAAATTGTTCAGGATGAGAACTTCTTTAATACACTTAAAACCACCTATAAACAATTCGACAGTTTCGAAATACCTCATGCAAAGGTGGAGTTGCATATTCCAGAGTTTATAGACCTTAAAACTGAAGCAGATAGCGAAGGTTATTTTCTTTTTGAAAAAACTTTCACAAAAGATCTTTCTACAAAAGCAAATGACGAGGGTTGGGTTACAGTAAATTTATTGTTTAATGAAAGTGAAGATTCAACTCCTTCAGAAGAAAGAAAACATTTCCAAGGAGAAGTTTTAATTCCAGAAAATAAGGCAGAATATGGAGTGATAAGCGATATAGACGACACCATTATTCACACAGGCGTTACCTCGTTTTTAAAATGGCGTTTGGTTAAAAATTCACTTCTTACAAATGCTTATAAAAGAATTCCGTTTAAAGGAGCAGCACAATTTTATCAGAAATTACATTTAGGGAAAAATGCAGAGAATAAAAATCCCGTTTTCTACATAAGTAATAGTCCTTGGAATTTATACCAGTATTTAAAACTATTCATGGATTATAATAAATTTCCAAAGGGACCAATGTTGCTTCGTAATTTCCGAACCCCTTTTGATAGATCCATTAAGCCAGAAAAACCCCACAAGCAAAAGGAAATTATTAATATTTTAAAGACCTATCCAGATCTAAAATTCATATTAATTGGAGATAGTGGGGAGCATGACGCATCTATTTATACAGATATCGCAGCGCAATATCCAGATAGAATCTTGACTATTTATTTGCGGAGCGTGAATCACAAAGGACAAATGAGACGGGTAACAAGTATTGTAACCGAATTTGATACAACCCCAATATTGATGGTGGATAATTCCAAGGCTGCAGAAGATCATGCCCGGCAGCAAGGATTTATTCAATAGCAATTAAAAACCCCACTATTCTATAGCGGGGTTTTTTAATTATAATTTTTTAATGAGAGGCTTGCTGATGCATTGGTGACTTTCTTGGCATTGTTCTAAAAATAACATCCCAAAGCGGAGAGGATACTCCAAACGCTTTGTCTGGCTCTCTATAATGATGAATACTATGATGATGCCAAAGTATTTTCAAAAAGTTATTAGGAACTTTGAAAGCATGTACAGAATAATGTACTCCTAAATATGCGGTATAACCCATTAAAAATCCTGCAAGGAATCCAAAGGCATAATCACCCATTAGGCTCCTATAGATCACAAAGAAAATAGTTGCCAGGATTAAACTTAAAATTGGCGGCATGGCCAATCTATCTTTGTCTTTTGGGAAATCATGGTGAACACCATGCATCGTGTATACAAATTTTTCTCTTTTTGGATTTGTCACCGGTAAGTGATACAAATATCGATGCATCAAATATTCTATAAATGTAAAAAAGAAAAGTCCGCCTAAGAATAATAATATAATACTTGGCACTTCAAATCCTTTTTCTACGATCCCAAAATAGATCAGAACTGCAGAGATCACAGTAAAAATTATTAAAGGTGCTGCAATATGGGTGTGGGTTAACTTTTCTAATAGTGGATTATTAAAAAGTTTAGCAGATCCTTTATGTTTTGGTCTTTTGTGTTTGGTAGCCTCCATTTAAGTTTTTTTTTAAAATAATCCGTGGAGTTGAGCATCTATCTTATTAATGATATCACCAAGGTCTTCAGGATTGTCAACAAAATTAATATTATCTACATCTATAACGAGCAAGTTACCCTTATCATATGTATGTACCCATGCTTCGTAGCGCTCATTTAGCCTGCTAAGATAATCAATAGAGATAGAATTTTCATACTCTCTCCCTCGTTTATGTATTTGTGCAACCAGATTAGGAATGCTACTTCTTAGATATATCAGGAGATCAGGACCTTCCACCACACTTTCCATAAGATCGAATAAAGATCTATAGTTTTTAAAATCTCGGTTGGTCATTAATCCCATTGCATGAAGGTTAGGCGCAAAAATATGAGCATCTTCATAAATGGTCCTATCTTGAATTATTTTCTTTCCACTTTTTCTAATCTGTAATATTTGTCGAAACCTACTATTCAGGAAATATATCTGAAGATTAAAGGACCAACGTTCCATTTTATTATAAAAATCCTCGAGATAAGGGTTTTCCAGAACATCTTCATATTGTGGTTCCCATTTATAATGTTTCGCTAATAATTTTGTGAGGGTGGTTTTTCCAGACCCTATGTTTCCCGCAATGGCTACATGCATATTTAACTCTTTATGGCTGATTATTTTTTGAGGACGATGAAATTAATTCAAAGACGATAAAGATACAAGTTTTAGGCTATAAATAGTCGATTCTAAAATTTCGAAACAAGCATTATTTTTGTACCGCACTTCATACTTAATTAACATTATTGGTTAAAGAATTATAAAGTTGAAGCTTTTAGATAGCTAATTAGATATCTTGAGTAAAAATGAATTCTGATCATGATTAAAATTATCTCTTTTCTGAGTTTTCTGTTAATTTTAAACTCCTGTAATAATGATGAGCCTGGGGATATTATTCTCTCTTCTGATGAAATAAATATAACCGGAACCAAGTATTCCGAGAGTAAAAATAATTTTGACAACACCTATTCTGTCTTTATAGATTCCCTTAATTCTAACGATGCCATTACAATACTTGCGGAAGTAGATCATGCTGCAAATGCAAGATCTGTTGGGAGAGTTCTTAGTCCAACCAAAATTGTATTCTTTGGAAATCCAGTTTTGGGGACTCCGTTGATGCAAAAAAATCAGCTGGCCGGTTTGGACCTACCTCAAAAGGTGTTGTTTTTTCAGAATTCTTTAAATACTGTATATGCCTTGTATAATAGTGTTCCTTATTTAGAATCCAGATACGGTCTTCAAGGGGTTGCCACCTTGCCGCAAATTTCTACTGCTTTGGAAAACTTAATTAAAGCTGCTACTTCTTCGGAAATTAAAAGAGCTATAGACCTAACCTCAGAATTTGAAGAAGGAGTTATTACAGTGGAAAGCAATCAAGATTTTGAATCTACCTATAACAACTTACAAAATGCCATTGCTTCCAATCAAAATTTAACCATCGTAGCAGTACTAGATCATCAAGAAAATGCTGCAAGTGTGGGATTAGAATTAAGACCTACTAAACTTATCATATTTGGAAACCCAGAATTAGGCTCTCCTTTAATGCAAAATAAACAAGTCATTGGTTTAGATCTTCCTCAGAAAATATTGGTTTGGGAGGATGAAAGTGCGATTGTTAAGATCTCATATAATGATCCTTTTTATCTTCAGCAAAGATATAATTTTGAAGGGAATCAGGAGGAATTAGAACAAATCTCTGAGGCTCTAAATAATTTAGCAACTATTGCAGCAGCTCTTTAATTATATGTGAATCCACTTATAGATTTCCGATTGTAAATAGCAATCCTTGCATTCTGAAAACATCCAGAGGCAATCTATAAGATCGGTGATCATATGAAAGAGCAATCCGATAAAGATTAATTTTATAATTCTATTCTTCAGAAGAAAAACACCAAGAATATAACCCACAATTGCAATTTCAGAATGTAAAGGGTGATAACCAATTCCACACCTATTAGGATCAAAAAGAGGGGTGGCAAAAACATGATCTATATCTACCAACATAGTAGCGGTTAAAATTAACCAATTGCGTTTCCAATTTTTTTTGTCGAAACAATAGGCAATTGCGCCAATGGCCAGAAAATGAAGTGAATAGTGAACTATAGATTGAAGTATCAATTAGCAAAGTTGAATTTAAAGATCGGGTTCGTACTGCGCTCCATTAGACTTGTCTTCAGCATCCGGTTGAAGTAGGTTCCTGAGTTTTCTATTTAAATGGATATATCGGTAGATCCCTATAGATATAAAAACGATACATATGAATAGGGATAAATAGCCGAGCCATTGTACATGTTCATATTCCTTAATTTGCAAAATTGCCAACCCTCCAATGAACAAGTAAAGCGAAGACCTTATATAAGATAACAATGTTCGCTCATTAGCGAGTTTGGTACGTTCCAAAGCCAGATGCTCCCGAATGAATTTCTCATCGATACTTCGGGTTTTAAATGGATTGTATAATTTAACTCTTCTCATTTACAAAAATAAAAGTTTTAGTTGTGAGTAGATTGGCAAGTACAACCTGGAGCGGTAAAACTTTGACTGCTTTCATGCCATGGAAAGGACTGGTTGTAATTATTATTCTCCCAGTAAAAATCACTTCTTTCCTTCGGATTATTTCCAGTTTCATTCATAGTAGCAGTTTCAAATAAACGGCCGTTAACCATGGTGTATTCTACGGTATTAGAATTTTGGATATCTTCTAACGGGTTTTTGTTTAGAACAATAAGATCTGCCAGTTTTCCAACTTTTAAAGATCCTATCTCGCTTCCCATTCCAAGATATTCTGCACCATTAATGGTTGCAGCTCTTAAGGCTTCCATATTGGTCATTCCACCCATTTGGAGTAACCACAATTCCCAATGTGCTCCAAGACCTTGCAATTGCCCGTGTGCTCCAAGATTCACTTTAACACCTTTATCGTTTAAAGCCTTTACAGTTTCAGAAACTAAAATAGGACCATTGTCATATTCTTCTTGTGGTAACATCTCTCTACGTCTGGATCTGGAATCCACAATGAAACGCGGGGTGAAGGTCAATAACTTTTCATTCTCCCAAACGTTCGATTTTTCATACCAGTAAAATTCTCCGTTAATTCCTCCATAATTCACAATTAAAGTAGGAGTATAGCCGGTTTTGCTATTTCCCCATAGGGTGAGAACATCTTTGTAAACTGGAGCCACAGGAATATTATGTTCAATTCCAGTATGCCCATCCATAATCATACTCATATTATGGAAGAACGTGCTTCCACCTTCTGGAACTACATTTAGATCTAATTCTTTTGCCGCCTGCATCACTTGTTGGCGTTGCTCTCTTCTAGGCTGATTGTAACTCTTAATAGAATTTGCACCAAAGGCCTTCGTTCTTCTAAGTGCAGATCTTGCATCTTCCAAACTGTTGATGTCAGCTTTAAAATCGCCATCGGCTCCATAGATAATGATCCCTGTAGAAAACAATCTTGGTCCAACCATTTCTCCGCTTTTAATCATTTCTGCCATTCCAAATACCGTTTCACTTAAAGCAGAAGGATCATGGGCAGTGGTAACACCAAAGGCAAGATTTGCATAAAGTGGCCAGTGTTTCTTTGGGCTAATTCCATATCTAAAAGCTCCAATATGGGCATGAGCATCTACAATTCCAGGCATAATAGTTTTACCAGTAAGATCGTAGGTTTTTGCATTTTTAGGAACTTCAATATCACTTGCATTTCCTAATGCTACAATTTTATTTTCATCTACTACAATAGTTCCATTTTCAATTACCTTATCGCCATCCATTGTAATTATACGAACATTTATAAAGGCGATTTCCCCGGAAGGAACTGCAGTTTTAGCTTCTAAACCTATCTTCAAACCTTTCTCTGTAATGGCCGAAATGGAATCTGGGGAAGTTTCTAAAAATGTAAATTTTTGGTCGATCTCATTTGTGAAATATTCATCTCCTAAGGTCCAGTGAACTTTATTACTATTGTTGGACCAATGTAAATTGATTCCCGCATCTTTTGTGATTTGGGTTACCGGAAAAGCTTTGGATTTTCCATCAAGATCTATAGGTTTCCCTGTCATTACAAAAGGAGCCACATATGCTTTGTGCAAATTGGAAAATACGATCCATTTATTATCTGGACTAGTAATTAAACGGTTGGCGTATTTCGAATTGAAATGTACACGTTCATCTTTACCATTAAGATCTATACTTTTTAAACTTTTAGTAAGATCTCCCATAAGATTTCCTCCAGTTTGAAAAATGATCCTTGAATCATCTTTATTGAATACTGGAAAATCTCCAGCTTTACTTATTTTTTCTGAATTCTTCCCATCGGCATTCATCAAATAAATTCCCGGCTCTTTTGTAAAAGTTTCCCCAAGATCGGTATTTCCAGATTCTTTGGTGAATACAATTTTATTTCCTGCTCTGGAGAAAGACGGATTTCTATAGATCCCTTTTTCTTGGGTTAAGGTTGAAGGATTTCCACCAGAAAGGGATATTTTTTTAATACTTCCTTTAGTCTGATCATCCCAGATTACATAGATCACCGATTTTCCGTCTGGTGAAAAAGAAGGATCAAATTCGAAATCGGTATCTTTTGTTAAACGTTGAGGTTTTCCATTAGGAAGTTCTTTTTTCCATAAATATCCTAAACCATGAAAAACCAATGTTTTTCCATTTGGAGAAGTCACAGCATTTCTTATAGCCTTCGCAGTAAAATTTTCTGAAAACACCTTTGGACTCGAATGATGCGCTTCAGCTATTTTTATAGTTGTTTCTGCATTGAATGGAATTTCTTTTACTTCAGAAGTTTCCACATCGATGCGTTTAATCTTTCCTTCACTCCAGATCACCACTTCCTTATTGTTCGGCATCCAGCTAAATCCAGGATATACTCCAAAAATAGCCCAAGCCTCTTGCTGATCTTTACTTAGGTTGTCGTAAACAGGACGCTCTTCTCCTGTTTTTAGATCATGAACATATAAAACAGTTTTAGTCCGCACTCTTTTAATAAAGGCCAGTTTTGTTCCATCTCTGGAAATTTGAGGACGTGCTGCACCTCCTGGACCACCGGTAATTGTTAAGGTTTCGCCAGTTTCAAAATCGTATCTTTTTATCACATAGATCTGCTTATTTGGATCTTTGTTATACTGAAAATTCCCTCCGGGATACATATCTTCACTATAATATAGATACCTACCATCTGGAGAAGTACTTGGCTCATTTACATCCTGCTGATCGTTCTTTCTCTCTGTTAACTGAAGTCCTGCAGTACCGGCAATATGATATTGCCACATTTCACCAGCTCCCAAAGAACGCTGTGATGTAAAATGTTTTCGTGCAATTATGGCATTTCCATCTGCCGTCCATACAGCATTATTCAATAATCTAAAATCTTCTGTGGTTAGTTGCTTTGCATTTTTTCCTTCATCATCCATGATCCAGATATTATCTCCGCCTCCAGCATCACTGGTGAAAAGGATCTTAGTGCCATCTGGACTAAATCTAGGTTGTACTTCATAAGGCATTCCAGATCTAAGTAGCCTCGCCTTTCCTCCCGAAATAGGCATGCTAAAAATGTCTCCCAAAAGATCGAAAACGATCATGCTTCCATCTGGGCTCACATCCAAATTCATCCAGGTTCCTTCATCTGTATTCAAGGGAACCTCATTGATCTTCCAATCTTTTGTATATGGGTTGGAAACATCCCATTTATCTTTTTTGTCTTCTTTGTCTTTTTCCTGAGAGAATATTGTAGTGGAGAGAATTACTAAAGCTAGGGTGAGCAATGTTTTTTGAAACATATTTATGTATTTATTGGATAGCTAAAGATACCATTTCTTTTATTTTTACATAATCTTAATATTCTTAACTATGAAAGATAATGCGCTACCAGAATATTGGCTAAGAGGTAAAATTGAAGGATATCCAGATCTTTTGCAACCAATCGTCCATTCCTTGCTTCAGTCTAAACTTGAAGTGCACAAGTACTTGTTAGATTTTTCTGATGTTTTGCTTTGGGTAAAACCAGCAGGAAGAGCTTCAGTAGGATTTCATTTGCAACATCTCACAGGGGTTTTAGATAGATTAGTTTCCTATGCTGAAGGTGAGAATTTAAGTCTAGTACAATTGAACTATTTAAAAAGCGAAGGGATTCCAGATAATAATATTTTCACAAATCAACTAATTACTAAATTCGATAAAAAAGTAGAAGAAGTGCTCGAAAAGTTGAAAACAATCCCGGTTTCTAGTTTAACCGAATTTCGAGGTGTTGGGAGAAAGCAACTTCCATCTTCTGTTCTGGGTTTGCTTTTTCACGCTGCAGAACATAGTCAACGGCATATCGGGCAATTGTTGGTAACAGTAAGTATTGTAAATGCAACGAGTTAATCTTCGTCTATAGGAATTGTAAGAAGCGGAATGTTTCCGTTTTTTAAAAGTTCAAGTGAAACACTTTCAGATAATAAATTATGTAGGAAACTGTGTTTGTGGTTGCCTACAATTAAGAGATCTGCTTTTAATTTTTTGGCTTCATTTAAAACCGTTTCTACCGTAGAACCTTGAATGAGTAATGCCGCAGATTCAATTTGCTTATCAAGAAACATATTCGAAATATTCTGTAGTTTTTTATGTTCATCTCTTAATTCATCTGCCCTAAAATCTCTTATGTATTGAGGTCCGGGTTCATATCCAACAAAATCTGGGTCGGGATCTGCCACATGTACTATCCAGATCTTGGCTTCAAATCTTAAAGCTAAGGCTTCAGCATAGCCTAATAATTTTCCTACGGCATCATTAAAATCTACCGCTACCATGATATTTTTAAATTCTTTACTCATAATAAATTGTTTAATATCCTTTTTTTAATTCAACCACATTTTTCAGTGGTTTATTCATCTTTAATCGCTTATAGTTTTCCATTAGCTGGTGCACTACCTTTTCTGGATCTGTAACGCTGGCAATATGTGGGGTTATATGAATTTTTTGATGTTTCCAAAATGGATGTTCCTCGGGTAAAGGTTCTGTCCTAAATACATCTAAACTTGCTCCGGAAAGTTGTCCTTTATCCAGCATTTCTAAAAGATCATGTTCTACCAAATGTTCCCCTCTGGCAACATTTATTACATAAGCTCCCTTAGGTAATTGTTCGAACAATTCTTTATTCAGAATATTTTCTGTTTCAGAAGTTAACGGAAGCAAGCAAATTAAAATGCTGGAGTTTTTAAGAAATTCCTTAAATCCTTTCTGTCCATTGTAGCTAGTTACACCATCAATATGCTTTTTGGTCTTAGACCAACCGGAAACTTTAAAACCAATGTTAGCTAAGCTTAAAGCTGTTGCTTTTCCAAGAACCCCAAGACCCATAATACCAATTTTTTCTTCTTCTAAAGTTTGATAGGATTTGGGACTCCATTTATTTTCACCATGATGTAGTGAGATGTTCCTCATTTTATCCAATACCAAGGCTAACACAAAATTGCTCATGTCCTTAGTGAGTTGATCGTCTATAACACGAGTAACGAGTGTGCTTTTTGGAATTTGAGGATCGCTGGTTATATGATCTACTCCTGCCCCTATAGAGGCTATAACTTCTAAATTCGGGTATTTATTAAACACTCCTTTTGGATGTTTCCAGGTCACTGCATAGGTTATTTCCAATGGATCATGCGCTTCGGGATATACGTACAATTTAACATTAGGCTGCTGTTGTTTTATAGCATTAACCCAAACTTTTGGATCTCTTCCTGTGCATATTAATAAGATTGACATTTTTAAATTTTTTAATTCACGAAGGCACTGTATCCAGTAATGGCGCGTCCTACAATTAGTGTATTTATTTCTTTGGTTCCTTCATAGCTATAAATAGCTTCAGCATCGGCAACAAATCGGGCAACATCATATTCTAAAAGAATTCCATTTCCACCTAATACTTCTCTGGCTCTACTCACCACATCTCTCATTCGCATGCTGCAATACACTTTTGCTAAAGAGGCATGTTCATCTGTTAATCTTCCTTCATCTTGTAGTTCTGAAAGTCTAAAGACCATAGTTTGCATCGCTGTTAAATTGGAAAGCATTTCTACCAGATGATTCTGAATTAATTGATAAGAAGCTATAGGTCTTCCAAATTGCTCCCTTTTCTTGGTGTATTTCAAAGCGCTTTCATAAGCTCCTCGTGCACAACCCACCGCTTGCCAAGCTACCCCGGCTCGAGTCATTTTTAAAACTTTGGCGGTGTCCCTAAAGGAATTCGCATTTTGCAATCTGTCGCTTTCTGGAATTTTACATTCTGTCAAGGTAATAATGGCATTTTGAACAATTCTAAGCGCCATTTTATCTTTCATTTTTTCGGCAACAAAACCAGGATTCTCTTTTCTAACCAAAAATCCTTTTACTTTATTTGAGTCTTCGTCTCGTGCCCATATAATGATCACATCGGCGAAAGTGGCATTCCCTATCCACTTTTTTTGTCCGTTCAAGATCCAATTCTCTCCATCAAATTTACAAGTGGTTTCCATCCCTTGAGAAACTCCAGAACCTACATTTGGTTCAGTAAGTCCAAAGGCACCTATCTTTTCTAATTTTTGCATTTGTGGTAGCCATTCCTGCTTTTGCTCTTCGCTTCCACATAAATAAATAGATCCCATTGCAAGCCCACTATGCACTCCAAAAAAAGTAGAAATTGAAACATCTACTCTTGCAATTTCTTGGGCGATAATACCTTCCATTAAAAATGGCATATTTGGGCAGCCATATCCTTCATAAGGAATACCGGCAATATTCAAACTTTTGAATTTTTCTATGATTTCAAAAGGAAATTTTGCTCTGTTCCAGTGATCATTCACCAAAGGCTTCACTTCATCTTCCATAAAATTTCGCACTTTCAGCTGAAGCTCTCGCTGCTCCGGACTCAATTTTAGATCTAGATTATAAAAATCCCCATCGATAGGAGGTAGGTTATGTTGCCCCTTTTTCTTTTTGGTTTTCAGCATTTTCATGAGCCCCTTTAATTGGCGCTCATCAAGATTTCCCAAAGCGTCCATAGCTTCAGGGATATTTATGCTTTCACTTATTTTAGCCAGCTTATTTAAATCTACCGACTTTAAAAGATTGATCGTATTCTTTACTTTTCCGAAAAGCGACATAGGTTAGGTTTTGTTGAAACCTAAAATTAGGTATTTAATGCGCTATACTTTGTTAAAGCTTTCCGAAGAATTAATTCTGAAGCCAAAAAAGGCCACTATTTCTAGTGGCCTTTCATATATATATCATAATCCAGAATTAGATCTACAATCCAAAAGCTTCTTTCACCTTATCTATATAATCTAATTTTTCCCAAGTGAAAAGTTCTACTTCTCTAGTGATCTTTCCAGAATAAGGACTTTCAAAGATCTTGGTAATAGTTTTAGGTTCTTTACCCATATGTCCATAAGCTGCAGTTTCTCTATAAATAGGATTTCTAAGTTTTAATCTGCTTTCAATGCTTGCAGGTCTCATATCAAAGATCTCTGCAACTTTTTTAGCGATCTCTCCATTGGATAGATTCACTTTAGATGATCCATAAGTATCTACAGAGATAGAAGTTGGTTTTACAACTCCAATGGCATAAGAAACTTGGATTAAAACCTCATCTGCAACTCCAGCTGCAACCAAATTTTTAGCGATATGTCTAGCTGCATATGCTGCAGATCTATCTACCTTACTAGGATCTTTTCCAGAAAAGGCACCACCGCCGTGAGCTCCTTTTCCACCATAGGTATCTACAATGATCTTTCTTCCCGTAAGTCCGGAATCTCCATGTGGACCGCCAATTACAAATTTCCCTGTTGGATTAATGTGGTAGGTGATCTCATCGTTGAACAATTCCTGAACGTATTGTGGTAATTGTTTTATAACACGAGGGATTAGGATCTCCACCATGTCTTTTTTAATCTTTTTCAACATCGCAGTGTCATCCTCATCAAACTCATCATGCTGAGTAGAGATAACGATGGCCTCTATACGTTGTGGTACATTCTCGTCGCTATACTCAATAGTAACCTGACTTTTAGAATCGGGTCTTAAATAAGTGATCTCTTTTTCTTCTCGGCGAAGTTTCGCCAATTCTATCATGATCTTGTGAGAGATATCTAAAGCTAAAGGCATATAATTCTCGGTCTCACTAGTAGCATAACCAAACATCATCCCTTGATCTCCCGCACCTTGTTCCTCTTTCTCCCCACGATCTACACCTTGGTTAATGTCTTGAGATTGTTCATGGATTAAAGAAATTACACCACAAGAGTCGCCACTAAATTTGTAGGCTCCTTTGGTGTAACCAATGTCGTTAATCACCTCACGGGCAATATTTTGTACATCTATATACGTATTGCTTTTTACTTCTCCCGCAAGTACAACTTGTCCTGTAGTCACCAATGTTTCACAAGCAACCTTGGAGTTTTCATCAAAAGCTAAAAAATTATCAAGTAAAGTATCACTGATTTGGTCAGCTATTTTATCTGGATGTCCTTCAGAAACACTCTCTGAAGTGAATAAATACGCCATTCTTGTCTTTTTAATTAGTAGATAAGGAATCTGTTTGACGGGAATTGCTAGCGAAGTTTACACTGCTTTAGCATTTTTTAAGGGTAGCAATCAGTCAAATCATTCCCTGTAATCGTAAAGCGCAAATGTATAAAATTAGATTGAATGCCCTCATTCTTTAACTTGTTTTTTAATATTTGTTGAGCGCTCCTTTCGCCATAAGGCTCGAGGCAGGCTTTCGCGACTCGCTTCCCGATAAAAAGATCGGGA
>TARA_R100001369_G_scaffold14013_4_pt1 | contig 89436 bp, 87 predicted proteins | sample TARA_R100001369 | Tara Oceans TARA_R100001369 (sample SAMEA2621528) | marine metagenome | biome: marine biome (ENVO:00000447); feature: surface water layer (ENVO:00002042); material: "saline water (ENVO:00002010), including plankton (ENVO:xxxxxxxx)" | depth 5 m
AATTAAAAGAACATTCCTTGAAATGCGGTTGCAAATGTAAGTTTTCATATTAAAGAACGCAACAATTTTTTCGAGTTTTTTATCATCAAATTCTTTAGTGTTTAATCTTAGAGGGTTACAACCATATTTTTCTATTTTAATAGGAGACTTTAGTTGTTAATCTGATTTTACTTAAATTTATAATAGCAAAATAATTTATTAAATAATGTCTACATATAAAAACGATAGAGCCTTTACAAATTATGTTCATAATAATCTTGCGTTGCCTTTAATATATAAGAAGATTGAATGGAAAGAAGTAAAACTCAAAACTGATTATGCTCAATTTATAGACATGACTGATGGTATTGACTATATTTTCAGGAAAGACGATGCTATAATGACCATTCAAGAGCGTTTTAGAGAGGAAAAGTATCAGAATTATTCAGATTTTACGATTCGTTATCGTAGAGATGAAAATAAGATTGAAAATCGTCGCGAGTCTGAATATTATAAAATGAAAGCTCATTATTTTACTTATGGTATAATAGATAGTGCTAAAAATAAAGTTAATAGAGATTCTTGTTTTATAAAATTCGCTATTATAGATTTAAAGAAAGTTTATGAAAAGCTAGATTCAAAAGCCATATTTATTTCAGATAATAATAAAAATAAATGTGAGATAGTAGATGGAAATCGAATTGAATGCCCAATTAAATATAATTCAGACGGTTCTTCATCCTTTTTTCCAATTGATATTGCATTTTTAGTGAAATTATGGGGAAGTGATATGGTGATTTTTCAAAAGGGGTTTTTCTAAAAAGCACTAAAATTTAACGTTATTTTACTAATTAAAGTTCTACTTTTTTAATAGCTTGTACAAGCTTCAAAAAAATAAAAATGCAACTCATAAAATTCACTAAAAAAGGAATTTACTGTCCACAAGGTGAATTCTATTTAGACCCCTGGTTTCCTGTTGATTATGCTGTTATTTCTCATGGACATGCAGACCACGCTAGATGGGGAATGAAACATTATTTGTGTCAGCACGATTCTAAAGCAATTTTACAACACAGAATAGGTGCAGATATAAAAATTGAAAGTTTAGGCTATAATGACCCAATAAATATCAATGGCGTAAATGTTAGTTTTTATCCTGCAGGTCATGTTATCGGTTCTGCTCAAATCCGATTAGAACATAAAGGCTTTGTGGTCGTTTTTTCTGGTGATTATAAAACACAACCCGATTTTATAAGTACACCCTTTGAGTCCGTTAAGTGTAATACGTTTATTACAGAAAGCACCTTTGGATTACCCATTTACCATTGGAAATCAGAAAAAGAGCTTCAAAATGAATTACAGCAATGGGTAATTAATAACCAAGCGAATAATCGAACCTCTGTATTTTTAGGTTATTCTTTAGGAAAAGCTCAGCGTTTAATGTCGCTTTTAGAAGGAGCTGACCATATTTATGTACATCGTGCTATTCATAATTTAAACGAAGCGATTTCAAATTCTGGTATTCAACTCCCAGAAACAACATTATTAACCAATGATTTTGATAAGAAAGCACTTCAAAATAAAATAATCATTATGCCACCAGGCCTTTTAGGCTCACGATTATTAAAACGTGTTCCAAATGCAGCGACTGCAATATGTTCTGGTTGGATGCAAATACGTGGTAATAAACGCTGGCAAGCTGTAGATGCAGGTTTTACAGTGAGCGACCATGCCGATTGGAATGGTTTAATTTCAGCAGTTAAAGATTCCGAGGCAGAACAAGTCTATGTAACACATGGTTCGCAAGCCATATTTGCAAAATATTTAAATGAAATCGGTATTAAAGCAGACGAGCTAAAAACAGAGTATGGTGAAGAAGTTATGGCAAAAGCAGAACAAGAATATGAAAAAGTTGTAGCACAATGAAGCAGTTTTCAGAACTTATAAGCACCATAGAAATCACCAATAAAACCAATGCTAAAATTGATGCATTGGTTGATTATTTTAAAACAGCTCCCGAAAAAGATAAACTTTGGTTAATCGCATTATTTACAGGAAAACGACCACCTCGACCAGTAAAAACCACTTTGATGAAACAATGGTGTATGGAAATTACCCAATTGCCAGAATGGTTGTTTTTAGAAAGTTATAGCACAGTTGGTGATTTGGGTGAAACACTCGCATTACTATCACCAAAACCATCATGTCAAATAGATAGGTCTTTAAGTGAATGGATGGCTGAGTTGAAGACTTTAAAACCAAAGGAAGAAGATGAGAAAAAAGCTTATGTTCTTAATGCATGGTCTGGCTTACATCAGCAAGAGCGTCTTATTTTTAACAAACTTATAGGCGGAAGTTTTAGAATTGGTGTATCCAAGAAAACATTAGTAAATGCACTTGCTAAACTCACTGGGATTCATGCCAACCAATTAATGCATAGTATTATTGGTAACTGGGATATTGATTCTATTTCTTTTGAGGATTTAATAAATGGCTCCCATATTAATTATGATAATTCTAAACCTTATCCATTTTCTTTAGCGTATGCTTTAGAAAAAGAATTACTAGAACTAGGTGAACCAAAAGATTGGATGGTCGAGCAAAAATGGGACGGAATTCGTGGACAAATTGTTAAACGGAATAGCGAAATTTATATCTGGTCTCGTGGAGAAGAATTGGTCACACAACAGTTTCCAGAATTGGTAGAGGTGATGTCTAATTTTAAAGATGATTTTGTCATTGATGGTGAAATTTTAGCTATGAAAGATAACACCATTTTATTATTCAACGATTTACAAAAACGTCTCAATCGTAAAAATGTAACAAAGAAATTACTACAAGAAGTACCTGTTGGCTTTTATGCATATGATCTTTTAGAATTTAATAATGAAGATGTACGTGAGAAAACTATGAAAGAAAGGCGTTTAATTTTAGAGCAATTATTTGGTTCAATTATGCTTCCAGAGTATTTAAAGCTATCTTTCATTATAGATTTTGAAAAGTGGGAAGAGCTATACAATGTCAGAGCCAATTCAAGAATGCTAAATAGTGAAGGTTTAATGCTAAAGCAAAAAGCCTCTCCGTATCATACAGGTCGAAAAAAGGGAGATTGGTGGAAATGGAAAGTAGACCCGTTAACTATTGATGTGGTTATGATATATGCTCAAAAGGGTAGTGGTCGTCGCAGTTCTAAATATACCGATTACACCTTTGCTGTTAAAAAAGATGATAAATTGGTAACCGTTGCAAAGGCTTACTCCGGATTAACAGATAAAGAAATTACAGAAATATCTAAATGGGTAAATAAAAATGCCATTGAAAAATTTGGACCAGTACGAACCGTAAAACCCGAATTGGTTTTTGAAATTGCCTTTGAAGGTATTGCGCTTAGTAATAGACATAAATCTGGTGTCGCCCTCCGTTTTCCGAGAATAGTACGTTGGAGAAAAGACAAACCTGCTTCAGAAATTGATACTATAGAAACCGTTAAACAATTAATAACTGCAACTTGAGTAATTTTAGAGACAGTGTTGGCTTACAGTTAATTAATAATTGGATGGCAGAAAAAGGACAAACACCTTTTCCGTTTCAAACCCAAACATGGCAGCGTTATAGTAATGGTTACAGCGGTATGGTGATTGCACCTACAGGTTTTGGTAAAACATTTTCTGTGTTTCTTGGAGTGGTTATCGATTACCTTAATCATCCAGAAAAGTATCCAAAAGGTTTAAAATTATTATGGATTAGTCCATTACGATCTTTAGCAAAAGATTTAGCTAAAGCAATGACCCAAGCTGTAGATGAGATTGGTTTAGATTGGTCGGTACAAGTACGTAATGGCGATACACCAATAAATATTCGTCGTAAGCAAGAACGTTTAATGCCAGATGTATTATTAACGACGCCAGAAACTATGCATCTTTTGTTTTCAATGAAAAAGAATTTGCGTTTTTTTAAAGGAGTAAAGTGTGTAGCGATTGATGAGTGGCATGAATTGTTGGGGAATAAAAGAGGTGTACTCACCGAATTGGCAATTTCTCAGTTGAGACAGTATTCACCTAAACTTCAGATTTGGGGAATAACGGCTACGATTGGTAATTTAGAAGAAGCAAAAGCAGTTTTGTTACCGTATTCCAATTTAAAAGTCACGCAGATAAAGACGAAGGATAAAAAGAACATAGATATTATCTCGGTTTTGCCAAACGAAATAGAAGTTCTGCCTTGGGCAGGACACCTAGGTGGTAAAATGGTGGATAAAATTTTACCAATTATCGAATCAAACACAACAACTTTAATATTCACAAATACAAGAGGTCAAGCGGAATTATGGTATCAGTTACTTTTAAATGCAAATCCAGAATTAGCAGGTTTGTTAGCCATACATCACGGCTCTATAAGCAAAGAACTCAGAAACTGGATTGAAGATAGCATTTCAAGTGGTTATTTAAAAGCTGTGGTTTGTACATCATCATTAGATTTAGGTGTCGATTTTAAACCTGTAGATTGTGTGATTCAAATAGGGTCTGCTAAAGGCATAGCACGTTTTATGCAACGCGCAGGTCGCAGTGGGCATTCTCCTTATGAGCGTTCTAAGATTTACTTTATTCCCACTCATTTATTAGAATTGGTAGAAGTAGCTGCTTTAAAAGAAGCGGTAAAACAAAACCAGATTGAAACGAGAGACCCAATGGTTTTAACGTTTGATGTTTTAGTACAATTTATGGTGACTTGCGCAGTTGGGATAGGGTTTGATTCGGAAAAGTTTTTTCAACAAATACAAGAAACACATGCTTTTAGTTATATAACTGAAGATGAATGGCAATGGTGTTTGCATTTTATAACCAAAGGTGGGAAAACATTGCATTCTTATGAAGAGTTTCATAAAGTTATACTAGATGAGGATGGACTTTATAAAGTAAAAAGCAGGCGCATAAGTATGCTGCATCGTATGAATATTGGTGCTATTGTTAGTGAAGTCAACTTAATGGTAAAGTTCTTATCAGGAGGTTATATTGGTATGATTGAAGAATTCTTTATTTCGAAATTAAAACCTGGAGATAGTTTTATTTTGGCTGGTCGTGTCTTAGAGTTGGTAAAACTTAAAGATATGACTGTTTTGGTAAGAAAAAGTAAAGCTAAAAAAGCGGTTTCACCAAGTTGGATGGGAGGACGCTTACCGTTAACCTCACATTTAAGTCATTTTTTAAGATTGAAATTATCGGATGCTTTAGAGCCAGGACGATTAGAAAAAGAGTTACGATTTCTAAATCCTTTGATTTCGAGACAAGCTGAATATTCTCATATTCCAAAAGCAGACGAATTCTTAATAGAGTTAATTGAAACTAAAGACGGTTACCATGTATTTATGTATCCTTTTGAAGGGAGATTGGTTCATGAGGTCTTTTCAGCATTAATTGCTTATCGCATTAGTAAGCTTAAACCACTTACGTTTACTATAGCAATGAATGATTATGGTTTTGAGTTATTGAGCGATCAGTCAATTCCGATTTCTGAAGCAAATATTACCGAATTATTAAGTAAAGAAAATTTAATGAATGACGTGGTTGCGAGTATAAACGCGTCAGAAATGGCATCACGAAAGTTCAGAGATATTGCTGTTATTGCAGGTTTGGTTGTTCAGTCGCAACCAGGTACTCGGAAAAGCAACAAAAGCTTGCAGTCGTCATCTGGGCTTATATTTAGAGTTTTAGAAGATTACGAACAAGATAATTTATTGCTTCGCCAAGCGTATACAGAAGTTTTTAATCAGCAATTAGAAGAAGTACGATTACAGGCTGCTTTTGAACGTATTTCTAAGAGTAAGATTATTATTAAACATGCAAAATCGTTTACACCATTAAGTTTTCCGCTTAAGGTAGATAGTTTGCGTGGCACTATGAGTAACGAAAATTTAGATAAGCGTATTCAGCGTATAAAAGCACAAACCTTTAAAATTGATTAGATGAATATTGCTGAAGAATTTATAAAAATCAGAAATGAAGAATTGGTTTTAACCAATCAGCGTGCTATATACTGGAAACGAGAGAATGCTCTAATTTTATCAGATTTGCATATTGGAAAAACTGGGCATTTTAAAAAACACGGCATCCCAATGCCAGATGCTATTCTTCAGAAGGATTTAGAACGGCTAGAAGCTCTGACTCTTCACTTTAAAGCTAAATATTTATTCGTTGTTGGTGATTTGTTTCATGCAGAAGCTAACGAGGATATGACCACCTTTAAAAATTGGTTATTGAAGTTTGAATTTTTGAAAATTATACTGATTAAAGGAAATCACGATCGACTTTCAAAAACGATGATGGTAGATTTTAATATTCAAGTTGAAATAGAATTAGAAATAGACCCTTTTTTATTAGTTCATGAGCATCTAGAAATTCATAAAGAAAATTTTACGATTTCTGGACATACTCATCCTGGTGTTTTACTTAAAGGAAAAGGAAGGCAAAGACTAAAATTACCTTGTTATCAGGTGGCTTCAAATCAAATTATTTTGCCAGCTTTTAGTTTATTTACAGGTCTTAATACTAGAGCTCAGCTAAAAGATACGGTTACATATGCCTTTACAGAAACCTCGATTTTTAAGTTTTAGAACACACCAAGATAATTTTCTCATCATTCAAATCAGTTGTAAAAAATAAGTAGATATTACCACCATCTTTAATCCTAAGTTTCTTACGAATATCACCTACTGACAATGTGAAATTACGAGTAGTAACATTTGCTTTTGTAATCTTTTCTTTAGCAAAGGCTTTTTTGTTGAAAGGCAGTCGTTTTTCAATTTTAAACCGTCTTCCTGGAAAGTCAACTAAAAGGTCTGAAGTATATAAATGAGAATGTTTGTGAAGTTTTGATATGTTTAATTCCGAACTAACCGAATTAAATGCGCCAGCTTTTAAAACTACTGAATTTGGTTCGTACAAATAGGTGAGTGGTTGAGTATATTCTGCTACTGATGCAGATTCATTATTATATTGAAAGTTAAAATTTTGAGCAGCCTCCTTTTGAAGGTTGGTTGTTTTAATAGAAACCTCACCAAGATAGTCGCGCTCTAAAATCCAAAGCAATTCTTTAACTTCATTATTTAAAGCTACGATGTGTATGTCTTTAACATGTTTTAAATCCTTTAAAGTAGCTGATAAATCTAATAATGGTGACGTCTTTATCATTACGTTTTTAGCATGCTTTAAAAACAGGCCTTGAAAGGTTTTAATGTTAGGAGTACAATCGAACAGTAAGAAAACTTTTTGTTTGGCATCATCTCGTCTTGATGGATCTATATAAATCCAATCGAATGGTTGGTCAATACACTTTAGTGCATCAATGCCATTCTGATTCAAACATTCAATATTATTAGAGTTTAAAGTTTTGTAATTTTGTTTTACGATTTCTGAGAGTTCAGCATTTATTTCGCAATATGTAATATTTTCAATCTGTTTTGAAAAATAATAGGCATCAATTCCGAATCCGCCAGTAAGATCTATTAACGATTTTCCTGAAGTTAGATGAGCTTTGTGTTTTGCAGTAATTTCAGATGAGGTTTGTTCTATATTTAGCTTATTTGGATAGTAAATATTTTTAGTATTAAACCAAGTTGGTAACTTGTTTTCAGAACGTTTTTTAGACTCAATTTGTTCTATAATTAACTTAGAATCTAAATGTCCAAAGGGCATACCCTTAAACAGTAAACTAGAAATATCTGATTTTAAATTTGAATTTATAAACTTCTGAATTTCAATATGTAGTAGGTCTAAGTTCAAACTAATTTTACAAACCTTTTGTGAGTTTTTGTACAAAATTATATTCAGATAAAAATTCTTTCAGAATCACTTTTATAGCGGTGTAAGTTGGTATAGCTATAATCATGCCCACAATACCGAATAATATTCCTGAGATAATAATAATTAAGAAAATTTCTAAAGGATGTGATTTTACACTTTTAGAAAAGATATAGGGTTGGCTAAAGAAATTATCGACCAATTGTGCTACCACAAAACCTATCATTACATACGTGGTTTTTGGTAAAATAACTTGGCTAAAACTTTCACCTAAATTACTAGACATACTTAATAATAACATTAAAAAACCACTAACTAAAGGACCTACGTAAGGTACTAAATTTAGTAGTGCGCATAAAAAGGCAATGACGACTGCATTATCAATATCGAAAATGAGAAGTACTATAGTGTAAATTATAAATAGAATAAGAATTTGAAAAATAAGCCCAACAAAATAACGAGAGAGTAAATCTTTAATTTTAGTGAAAGACCGTTTTGTGCCTGTTTCTTTTCCTGTTGGAATAAAGGTCATAATTCCATCTTCAAATAACTTGCTGTCTTTTAAAAAGAAGAATGAAATAAATAACACTGAAAATAAGCCTATACTAAAACTACCAAGTCCGCTTATAAAACTATTGAGAAAGTTAGGGATAACGGCAAAATCTAATTTTGAAAGTAAGTTAGAGTCTTTAAGAGATTGCTCTACATCGATATTCTGAAATTCAAAATAAGTCACAATTTGGTTGTATAAATCTTCAACATTTGTTTGCAACTGTTCAATATTAAGCAATGCTAAATTCTGACCTTGTTCTGCAACAAGCGGAATAAACATAACTACTAAACCTATCAGTACACCAATGAGCAAAACCATTGTTGTAACTACTGCAATTGTGTTATTAAATTTTAATTTTCGTCTTAGAAATAATATAATTGGGCGACCGATTAATGAAATTACCGCAGCAACAGCGATGTAAACAATTACGGATTGAATCTTGTAAAAAAAGAAGACAACCAAAATAATGGCTAATAGAATGCCAAGTGCTCTTAAAATACCGTTTGCAATAATTTTTGAGTTCATCTCAATTAATTTAATCAAAGATGCTGAAATAAATTCAGCACCACAAATTTAAGAATTTAGTTGTTTAGTAAGCTCGTAGAGCGCAATACTTGTAGCTTGCACAACATTCATACTACTATTATTACCATACATGTTAATCTGAACAGTGGCATCACATTGTTTGAGGAGTGTTTCTGAAACGCCAAAATTTTCATCTCCAAGGATTAAAGTTATGGGTTGTTTGGTTTTTAGTTCAAATTCGCTAAGATTTGTACTCGTCTCGGTAATCTCTAAAGCGATTACATAATTGCCTCTAGATTTTAATTCATCTACGACCGTATTAATATCGGTTTCAAATCTATGGTCAATGTAGTTTTCTGTAGATCGCGATGTTTTAGTCATTCGTTTTCCTAATGTCACATTTTCTCCGCAAAAAACAACTTCTTCGATGCCGAAAGCATCTGCTATTCTAAACAAACTACCAATATTTGGCGCATTGGTAATGTTATCACAGACTAAAGTGATTGAGTGTTTTTGTTGTTTGAAATTCCTATTTTGGTGGGTTAATTGCAATATATTCAGTTTATTTAGAGTTCAAAATGAGAAGGAGTTCCACATTGATAAATAGTATGATACGAGTGTCCGAAACAGCAAGTTATTCCTGTAGGACAGTTTTCGTGAAACGATGAAATACCTGTTGTGTAAGTGTGACTATTTATTGAACCCATAGATTGAAATGTAAATGCTATCACTAAGACTAACGCAAAGATCTTATCTTTAATTAAAAATTTCTTCATGTCTATATTTAGTCTTTATTCTTGGTTCTTTTGTCTGTTTTAATTCTCAAAAGCATATTTAATAATATTTGCTCCCATTTTTAGCGCTTTTTCTCTAACATCTTCTGGGTCACTATGTACTTCTTGGTCTTCCCAACCATCACCTAAATCACTTTCAAAAGTAAATAACAACACCAATCTGCTTTCGTGAAAAATACCGAAAGCTTGTGGTGCTTTACCATCATGCTCATGTATTTTAGGTAAACCTAGAGGGAAGCTGTAAGCCGTACTAAAAATCTTATGGTCTTTTGGGATTTCTATTAATTCGCTATTTGGGAATATTTTCTTTAACTCTTTTGTAATGTAAGGTTCCATTCCATAATTATCATCTATGTGAAGAAATCCGCCAGAGATTAAATAATTTCTTAAATTTTCTGAATCGTCATCGCTAAAAAAGACATTGCCATGACCTGTCATATGTAATAATGGAAATTGAAAAATATCCGTGCTACCAGCTTCTACTGTTTGAATATTCTCATTAATATTAGTGTTAATGTTATCATTGCAATATTTTACCAAATTTGGTAAAGCGGTTGGATTACCATACCAATCACCACCACCTTTATACTTTAGTACTGCGACATCTTGAGATAGAAGTATTAAAGAAAAAAGCGAAAAGAAAAGAGAAAAAAATAGTTTCATAGTTATTCATTTATAAAAGCGACTGAATGACAAGCTACAATAGCAGCAGTTTCAGTGCGTAATCTCGTCTCACCCAAAGTTACAGGAATAAAATTATGATGCAAAGCCATTTCGATTTCTTTAACGCTAAAATCACCTTCGGGTCCAATTAATATGAGGCAATCTTCATTTTCAATCAGTTGTGATTTAAGTGATTTTTTATCTGTTTCTTCACAATGTGCAATAAATTTTTTATTATAATAGTTTTGATTTACAAAATCCTTAAAAGCTCTTGGCTCATTAAGTTTTGGTAAGTAGCAGTGCAGTGATTGCTTCATTGCAGATTGTATAATTTTATTGAAGCGTTCTAATTTTAGAACTTTTCGCTCACTATGATCGCAGATTATTGGTGTTATTTCTTCAATCCCAATTTCAGTAGCTTTCTCTAAAAACCACTCATAGCGATCATTCATTTTGGTTGGTGCGACTACTAAGTGTAAATTGTAGTTGCGTTTAGGTTTCAAAGTTTTAGACGTAATATTTACTGAACAATTCTTAATGCCTGCTAAGCTTAACTCAGCTTCAAATAGCCAACCTTTACCATTGGTAATGTGTAATTGGTCACCAACGTTTTTACGAAGTACTTTTACGATGTGTCGACTTTCTTCTTTGTCAAAGTTAAAAGTAGAATCGTTTTCTGAAATGTTGGGATTGTAAAATAGTTGCATTTGAAGCTTAGTTTTTCCTGGTAAAATGTTTTGCTGTACTTAGTATTATATTCAAAATAAATAACAATTGCGATACTATAAATACGATCACTAAAATCGTTATAAATAAATTTAGTTTTGAAGTTTCATCAAATAAAAGGAATTTAGATTCTATTACCCTGTCCAAAAGAAAATACCCGATAAAATATATAGGTATTAAACCCAAAGTTAATAAAGTATGGGTTTCTTTTAGAAAAACAATTATTTGTATTTTATCAATGCTGAAAAGCCAATATATAAAACCAATTAACGCGAAATAGATTGCTAATGATTCTGAGAGGGCATAATTTTTAATCACATAATAAGTATCATGAATATTTATATCTATAACTGCGTCATCACTATTAAAAAAATAAAGCACTAATAGGATAAAAAATAGCGAAGCAAACCAATAATAAAAGTAAACTTTTAATGTCTTCATTTTTATATGATTTTTCTCGATTTGGGTTTTCAGTAAAAAACTAAATTTTAAGATACAATTGAGATGAAGTTTTTATAAGGATGTTAACCAGTATTTTAACAATTATATCTTCAATCGTGAAGTAGCCATGACATCAAAATCTGAAAAATCTTTTTCTAAATACTTTAAATAACCAACAATAGCTATCATTGCAGCATTATCTGTGGTGTATTCAAATTTAGGAATATAACTTGTCCAGCCAAATTTTTGTTCAGCATCTTTTAGTGCTTTTCTAATACCAGAATTAGCAGAAACTCCACCACCAATTGCAATATGAGTAATCCCAGTTTGTTTTACGGCTAACTTTAGTTTATCCATTAAAATACCAATGACTGTATATTGTATAGATGCACAGATGTCATTAAGATTTTCTGTAATAAAATTTGTATTGGCTTTAACTTCGCGTTGTACAAAATATAAAATAGATGTTTTAAGTCCAGAAAAACTAAAATTAAGACCTGCTACTTTTGGCTTAGTGAATTTGTAAGCCTTCGGATTTCCAAGTTGAGCACGTCTGTCTATTTCAGGACCAGCAGGATAACCAAGTCCTAAGACTTTTCCGCTTTTATCATAAGCTTCACCAACAGCATCATCAATAGTTTCGCCTAAGACTTCCATTTCAAAATAATTAGAAACTTTTACAATTTGCGTATGTCCGCCAGAAATAGTCATCGCTAAAAACGGAAAAATAGGTTTTGAGTGATTTTCTTCGTCAATAAAGTGGGCTAAAATATGACCTTGCATGTGGTTAACATCTATTAGCGGAATGTGTAACCCGTAAGCCAAAGATTTTGCAAAAGAAGTACCTACTAATAAAGAACCCATTAAGCCAGGTCCGCGTGTAAAAGCTACGGCACTTAATTGATTTTTAGAAATACCTGCTTTTTTTAGTGCTTGGTCTACAACAGGTACTATGTTTTGTTGGTGCGCTCTAGAGGCTAATTCTGGTACCACACCACCATATTCTGCATGTATTTTTTGGACTGCAACAACATTGCTTAAAATTCTGTCGTTACATAATACAGAGGCAGATGTGTCATCGCATGAGGACTCAATACCAAGGATATAAATATTTTCTTTTTCCATAGTCGATATTAGGTACAATAATTGTTAATTTTACCCATAATAGTCTAATGCTGTATTTAACAACGTATTGTATGGACAAAGGTAATAAAGATTTCATCTATTAAAACTCATAATTTCTATCAAACGGATACTCAAAATAGTAGGAAAGATTACAGCAATATTATTGCTATTATTTCTTATTTTATTTTTGGTACTTTCGATTCCGGCAGTTCAGACTAAGCTCGGTAAATACACTACAAGTATATTAAACAGGAATTTTAAGACAGACATTAATATTGGTAAAGTTGGTCTTCAGTTAAATGGTGATATAGAGTTAAAAAAAATTCTTATAAGAGATTATAAAAGAGATACCCTGATAAGTATAGGTGAGTTGAATAGCTCAATTGTTAGTTTTAAAAACCTATATAATAGTAAACTCAATTTTGGGGATATTGATATTCACAATGTGGTTTTCAATTTAAAAACATATAAAGGCGAGGTAGATACAAATCTAGATGTCTTTGTGGCTAAATTTGATGATGATAATCCGAGAGAAGGTCCAAGTGAGTTTTTGTTTTCATCGAGTGATGTTTCTATAGAAGACGGTATATTCAGACTTATTGATGAGAATAAAGAAATACCTCAGGTATTTGAGTTTAGCGATCTAAATGCGAATACAACTAATTTTTTAATTAATGGCCCGGAGGTTAATTGTCGAATAAATAAATTCAGCTTTAAAGATAGTAGAGGTATTGCTGTTAAAAATTTAATGGCAAATTTCGAATACGCTTTAGATCACATGAATTTTGGAGATTTAAATTTAAAAACGCAAGGCTCTGAGTTAAAAGGTGATCTACGCTTTGGTTACCAACGCGAAGATTTAAAGGATTTTACAGATAAAGTTAATGTAACGGCAAGTTTTAAGGATTCGGAAATTTCGCTAACCGAGCTTAATGTATTTTTTGATGAATTTGGCATAAACCAAAGAGCTACGCTAAATACAGATTTATCAGGAACCTTAAATAATTTAACAGCTACAAACTTAAATGTAAGTACAACAAGGAATACAAGAATTATAGGTGATATAACTTTTAAGAATTTGTTTAGTACCGACGAAGATAGTTTTGCTCTAAAGGGAAAATTCAATAATTTAGCATCTAACTATAATGATTTAACAGCGCTACTACCTAATATTCTTGGAAAGTCAATACCAACTGTCTTTTCTAAAGTTGGAAATTTTAGAATAACAGGAAACTCATACATTACAGCAAAGCGCATAGAAGCGAGAATAAGAATAGATACAGATTTAGGATTAATTAATTCGGACTTAGAGTTAACTAATATTGATGATATTGATAATGCTAATTACGTTGGTAATGTTGTTTTTAATGATTTTGATATTGGGACACTAATTAATGATCCGTTGGTTAAAAATGTATCTGCAAATGTAGACGTCGATGGAAAAGGGTTTACACTAGATAATTTAAGAACCGATATTAAAGGTGAAATTTTTAATTTAGATTATAATGGTTATGTATACCAAGACATTAATCTATCTGGTGATTTAGGAAATAAAATTTATAATGGTATTCTTAAAGCAAATGATCCAAATCTTAAGGTAGACTTTAACGGACTGTTGGATTTTTCTAAAGAAATAAGCACATTCGATTTTAAAGCGAACGTAGACTATGCTAATTTAAGAGTATTAAATTTTGTTATTAGAGACAGTTTATCGGAATTTAAAGGTTTAGTGAATATGGCTGTAAAAGGCTCTAGTTACGACAATGTTAGCGGTGCCATAAACATTAAAAACACAACATATAAAAATCAGGATGGTGATTATAATTTTCAAGATTTTGATATTGTCTCATTTTTTAAGGACGGAGAAAGAAATATTTCTGTTAACTCGCCAGATATTATAAACGGTACTGTTTCTGGTAAGTTTAAATATAGGGATATCTTAAAACTTATAGAGAATTCCGTTGGTAGTATATACACTAACTATATACCAAATGAAGTTGATGAGGAGCAATATCTCGATTTTAAATTCAATATTTATTCTAAAATAGCAGCTGTATTTTTTAAAGATTTAACGCTAGGTAAAAACACGTTTATAGAAGGTAGAATAGAGACTGATGAGAAAGGCTTTAACCTTAGATTTAACTCACCCGAAATTAAGTTTGAAGATTACTTCGCTAACAATATTAACTTAAGCGTAGATAACAGCAACCCTTTATTTAATACGTTTATAGAAATAGATAGTCTTAGTGCAGGTATTTATAATGCTTCTGATTTTAGTCTTATTAATGTTACTAAACGAGATACCTTGCTAATAAAATCAGAATTTAAGGGTGGTAAAAATAATGCTGATAATTTTAACCTTAATTTATTTTACACCATAGATAAAACTAATAAATCTGTTGTAGGTTTTAGAAAATCTGATGTAACCTTTAAAGGCTACGATTGGTTTATAAACTCTAAAAAGGATACGCTCAATAAAATACGTTTTGATAGAGGTTTTAAATCCATTGAAGTTTTTCCTATTAAGATAAATCAAGGCAATGAAGAAATATTATTATCAGGTACGGTTGAGGGAGAGTCTAATAAAAACATAAATATAGACTTTAAGGAGGTTCAGTTAGTTAAAATTACGCCACGTATAGATAGTTTAGCGCTAAAAGGTATTGTTAACGGTAAGTTAGATTTACGTCAAACAAACGGTGTTTACCTTCCGAAATCAGATGTAGTGGTGAGCAATTTATTTGTAAATGATTATGATTTAGGGGAGTTAACAGCTAAGGTAGAAGGCAACAATTCTATTACAAATTATAAAGTAGATGTGTCTCTTGTAAATGATAATTTAACATCGTTAGCTGCAAATGGAACTATAGATATAGCAGAAAACAATCCTAAGATTAACCTTAATGTAGATTTTGAAGAGTTTTTATTAGATCCACTAAACCCTTTGGGAGAAGGTGTAATTAATAACATTAGAGGTTTAGTATCTGGTAATGCTAAAGTTACAGGTAGTCTCCAAAAACCAAGTATAAATGGTGAATTGTTATTAGATAGAGCTGGCCTTTCTATACCATATCTTAATGTAGACTATGGTTTTGACTTTGATTCTAAAGTTACTCTAAAAGGACAACGCTTTATTTTTAATAACGTTGCAATGACAGATTCTAAATTTTTCTCACAAGGTAATTTGAATGGTTTTATAGAACATGATAATTTTTCTGATTGGAAACTAGGACTAGAGTTAACTACAGACCGCTTATTGGTTTTAAATACTGAAGAGTCTGAAGACGCCTTGTATTACGGTGATGGTTTTGTGAGTGGTTCTGCTGAAATAAAAGGACCTACCGATCAGTTAGTTATAGATTTTGATGGCAGTACTGCAGATGGTACAGTGTTTAATATTCCATTAAATGATTCAGAAAGTTTTGGTGATAATTCTTTTATTCACTTTTTAAGTCCAGAAGAAAAATTAGCTAGAGTTAATGGCAAAATTTCGGAGCAAATTAAAGTTAAAGGTTTAGAATTGAAATTTGATCTTAATGTAAAGCAAAATGCAACTATAGAAATTGTAATAGATAAAGAAGCCGGTAGCACCATAAAAGGAAAAGGGGAAGGGAATTTAGTGTTTTTAATAAATACAAACGGAACTTTTAATATGTGGGGAGATTTTACAGTATTCGAAGGGTTTTATAATTTTAAATATGGCGGCTTAGTAGAAAAGAAGTTTAATGTAGAGGAAGGTGATATCGTTTGGGAAGGTGATCCTATGAAAGCAGCGATTAACTTAAAAGCGATATATAAAGGTTCAGCAAACCCATCTGTATTATTAGACAATCCAATAAGTCAATCTATAGATGTTGAAGTAGAAATAGGTCTTACAGGTCAACTAGAACAACCAGTACCTGAGTTTAACTTTAGATTCCCAGGCGTAAGCTCTACAGTAAAGTCTGAATTAGATTACAGACTATCATCGAAAGAAGAGCGAGAGAATCAAGCTTTGATATTTTTGATGACAGGTGGCTTTTCTGACGGAGTTAGAGGTGCCAATTTTACAGGCACCATATCAGAACGATTATCTGGTATCATTAATAATTTATTTGGTGGTAGTAATGGTAATTTAGATATAGGTTTCGATTTTGAATTAGGTCAAGACACGCCAGAGCTACAAACCAATAATCGTTTTGGCGTAACGCTTCAAACAAAAATTAGCGATAAAATTTTAGTTAACGGTAAGGTTGGTGTACCATTTGGAAGCGCTCAGCAAACTACAATTACTGGTGATGTGCAAATAGATTGGTTATTAAACGATGACGGTACTTTAAGAGCTAAGGTGTTTAATAGAGAAAATACTATTAGAAATTTTGGTGAAGAAATAGGATTTACTCAAGGTATTGGCTTGTCTTATAGTGTAGATTTTAATACATTTAAAGAGCTAGTAGATATTATATTTACTGGTAAAAATAAAAAGAGAAAAAAGGATAAAAAAGAAGAAAAAAATAATAAGGAGGATTCGGAAATGATGCCAAATTTTATTGAAATGAAAAAGAAGAACACGAAAACGAAGTCTGAAGATTAGATATTCTCAATCTTTTGCAAAATACTTATTAACGAAAACGTTTGAATTTTAAATGCAGTGATTATTTTATGAAAATAGTCACTTTTTTTTTTGTTTAGTTCCTTAATTTTACTGTAAACAAATAAGATACATGTCTGATACAATCAAAAAAATAGGAGTTATGACGTCTGGTGGTGATTCTCCAGGTATGAATGCAGCTATCAGATCTGTTGTTAGAGCATGCGCTTATCATAACATAGAATGCTTCGGAATTTACCGTGGTTATGAAGGAATGATTGAAGGTGATTTCATAAAAATGGATGCACGTAGCGTAAAAGGAATCATTAACAAAGGCGGTACAATTTTAAAAACAGCAAGATCTAAAGAGTTTAGAACAAAAGAAGGTAGAGTTAAAGCTCATGAGCAGTTAACAAAAGCTGGTATTGAAGCTTTTGTTGTTATTGGTGGTGATGGTAGTTTTACTGGTGCTATGATTTTTAATCAAGAATTTAATTTCCCGGTAATGGGAATTCCTGGAACCATAGATAACGATATTTTTGGCACAACACATACATTAGGCTACGATACAGCTTTAAACACTGTTGTAGAAGTTATAGATAAAATTAGAGATACAGCGAGTTCTCACAACAGACTGTTTTTTATCGAGGTTATGGGGCGCGATGTTGGTCATATAGCCTTAAATGTTGGTATTGGCGCTGGTGCAGAAGAAATTCTTATACCAGAAGAAGATTTAGGTTTAGATCGCTTATTAGAATCATTGCGTCGAAGTAAACAATCTGGTAAATCATCTAGTATTGTTGTTGTTGCAGAAGGCGACAAAATAGGTAAAAGTGTTTTTGAACTCAAGGATTATGTTGATGAAAACATGTCTGAGTATGAGGTAAGAGTTTCGGTTCTTGGTCATCTACAACGTGGAGGTTCACCATCTTGTTTCGATAGAGTTTTAGCTAGTAGAATGGGAGTAAAAGCCGTTGAAAGTCTTTTAGAGGGTGAAAGTAATTTTATGGTAGGCCTTAAGAATGATATGATTCAGCTGACACCATTCGATCAAGCAGTAAAAGGAAAATCAAAAATAAATATGGAACTTCTTAGAGTTTCAGATATAATGTCAGTTTAATAACAATAGATAAAATTAATTAATAGTAATATGTCAGATTTAAAATTAGGTATTAACGGATTCGGAAGAATAGGAAGAATAGTATTCAGAGCAACAGTAAAAAGAGATGATGTTGATGTCGTTGCAATCAATGATTTATTAGATGTAGAGCATTTAGCTTATCTTTTAAAATATGATTCTGTTCATGGAAGATTTGACGGAACAGTAGAAGTTAAAGATGGTCACTTAGTTGTAGACGGAAAGACAATTAGAGTTACAGCAGAAAGAGATCCTAAGAATCTAAAGTGGGACGAAGCAGGTGCTGAGGTAGTAGCTGAGTGTACAGGTATATTTACAACTTTAGAAACTGCACAATTTCATATAGATGGTGGTGCTAAAAAAGTAGTAATTTCTGCACCAAGTAAAGATGCACCTATGTTTGTAATGGGTGTTAACGATGATACCCTAACTGCAGATCATACTATAGTTTCTAATGCATCTTGTACGACTAACTGTCTAGCACCTTTAGCTAAAGTTATTGAGGATAATTTTGGAATTGAAGAGGCTTTAATGACAACAATTCATGCTGCAACTTCTACACAATTTACTGTAGATGCACCTTCACGTAAAAATTACCGTTTAGGTCGTTCAGCTATTGTAAATATTATTCCATCGTCAACTGGTGCTGCAAAAGCGGTAGGAAAAGTAATTCCTGAATTAGACGGAAAATTAACTGGTATGGCCTTTAGAGTACCAACTGCCGATGTATCTGTGGTAGATTTAACTGTTAAAACAAAATCTGACACCTCTTTAGAAGAAATTAAAGCAGCAATGAAGAAAGCAGCTAATGGTTCTATGGCAGGTGTTTTAGGTTATACTGAAGATGCAGTTGTATCGCAAGATTTTGTTAGCGAAGAAAGAACAAGTGTATTTGATGCTGATGCATCGATTGAGTTGAATTCTAAATTCTTTAAATTAATATCTTGGTACGATAACGAATTTGGATATTCTAACAAACTTGTAGATTTAGCTCAAAAGGTGAATAACCTTTAAGAAAAAATAATATTAATTATGAAACTCCGTAGGGTTATGATTTTTCATTTTCTACGGATTTTTTTTTATAACATATAATATGATTTTAATAACAGACGGAGGTTCAACAAAATGTGACTGGATAGCTATTGCTAAAAGTGGTGAAAAAGCAGCTGATAAGATTAGGACCAAAGGTTTGAATCCAGCAATAATTGGTGAAAAAAAGTTAAGGAAAACCATAAGAAAGAGTAAAGAATTAATGGCTATTGCCAATGAAGTAACTCATGTGTTTTTCTATGGTGCAGGTTGCGGAACTGAAAAGCCAACACTTTTATTAAAATCTATACTAGAAACATATTTCCCTAAGGCGTTTGTAGAAGTAAGAGAAGATACATATGCTGCTGTAAGAGCATGTATAAATCAGAATGACGAATCTGCAGTAGTTTGTATTTTAGGCACAGGTTCTAACTGTAGTTATTATGACGGTAAGAATTTGCATCAACGTGTAGATAGCCTTGGATATACATTAATGGATGATGCTAGTGGGAATTATTTTGGTAAGCAACTCATTAGAGATTACTATTTTAATAAAATGCCAGATACTATAAAAATTGCTTTTGCTCATAAGCATAACTTAGATTCAGATTTTATTAAATATAATTTATATAAACAGGTTAATCCAAGTGCTTATTTAGCGAGTCATGCCGAATTTATGTTTATTAATAAAGATTCAGATTATATTAAAGAATTAATAAAACGAGGTATACGCTTATTTTCAGAAAACATGATTCTTCAATTTAAAGAAGAATTAAAAACCTGCCCAGTTCATTTTGCAGGTTCTATAGCATTTTTCGCTCAGGAAGAAATTAAAGAAGTTGCTAAAGAATTTGGGTTTACCGTAGGTAATTTTGAAAGAAGACCTATTGAAGGCTTGGTGAATTACCATATTAATAACTTATAGTAGGGTTATAGCCTTAAGTTTTTTAATAAGCTGTTAATAAATCTATATGTAGCTATTGTAAAACTTATTAATTGGTTATATCTTTGTACTATCTATAAGAAAAATTAAAAAAGTTATGTTCGAGTTTGATCAGTATTTAGGATTTTTAGCATTTTTAACGATATTAACAATAGGATTTTGGTTAATGATATTCCTTTTAACCTTTGTTATTCCTTATTGGGTTACTGGTTCAGCTATAGAACGTTTTAAAGAAATTAGAGAAGAGAAGAAAGCAAAGCGTGCTGATTCATCAAACTAGTTTTAATAGTATATATAAAGAAAAGGAGCGCTATTGCGCTCCTTTTTTATTTACTATCGTTAATAATATTTAACGTTTAATTAGTTTCATATATTCTATTTCGCCTTTTTTAGATTCTACCTTAATAGAGTAACTCCCAGTTTTAAGTGAATTCAGAAAAATAGTAGAACCAAATTTATTAATAGATAGAACTTTTCTTCCATTTTTATCAAAAACATCTAATTGTTTTAAGTTTTTAATCAGTTTATCGGTTTTTAGTCCTTTTGCAGAGTCGTAAATAATAGTTTTATTTTTTTTATTATTTAGAGCTGAATCTGTTGTAAATGAAGACTTTATGCTGACTTTTTCTATTAAATTTTTAGTAGTAGATAAAAAGCAAACTGTAAATAATACAATAAGCGCGGCTTGGGTAAATGCAGTTTTTTTCATAATTACTTGTAGGTTAAGTAAGTGGTAATATATGTACGTTCGCCTTGGTATTGTGATACATTATCAGTTTTTCGATAAAACGTATATAATTATAAAGTTAATTCTTACATTTATATGTATTTTATTCTATTTAATAGTATTTCATCTGTTTTTTTAATGATAATGTTTTTTGAAATATATCTTCTAATTTCCTTAATTTTACTTTAATCGTAATTTTAAAAAAAATGCATATTTTAAGGTTTATATTTTGTTTAATATCTCTATCGCTTTATAGTCAACAAATACTTCCGGAGCGACAGCGTGCTGAAGTCGTTGATGATATATTAAAAGATAGATTCAATAATCTATTACCAAAATTGATGGATGATACAGGCTTTGATATGTGGATTTTAATTTCAAGAGAATACAACGAAGATCCTGTTTTAAAAACCATGTTACCTGCAACTTGGCTAAATGCAAGACGCAGAACAATTTTAGTATTCTATAGAAATAAAGAAAAAAATACGATTGAAAAGCTGGCAGTCGCCAGATATAATTTTGGAGAAAATATAGTTTCGGCTTGGGATAAAGATAAAGAGCCTGACCAATGGAAACGATTAATGCAGATTATAGAAGAACGTAATCCTAAATCAATAGGCCTAAATTACTCGGTAAGTTTTAATATTTGCGACGGCTTGGTTAAAACAGATTATGAAGCTTTTATGTCATATCTTCCAAAAAAGCATAAGTCTAAAGTAAAGTCTGCGGAGCAATTAGCAATAGGTTGGATTGAAACACGCACAAAAACCGAAATGGTAATTTATAATCAACTCGTTGATATTACACACGATATTATTGCAGAAGCTTTTTCAGAAAAAGTAATTACACCAGGTATCACTACAACTACAGATGTGGAGTGGTGGATGCGAGATAAAGTAACTGCTTTAGGTTTAGAAACATGGTTTCATCCAACAGTAGATGTGCAACGCACAGCAGAAGAATTAGGTAATCATTTATATGCATTTTCAGATCGTCCAGAAGATATGGTAATTTTACCAGGTGATTTAGTGCATTGCGATTTCGGAATAACGTATTTAAGATTAAATACAGATTGTCAAGAATTGGCCTATGTCTTAAAACCAAACGAAACTAAGCCACCTAAATTTTTAGTTGATGCACTTAAGGACGGGAATCGCGTTCAAGATATATTTACATCTAATTTTGAAACGAGCAAAACTGGAAACCAAGTTTTAAAAGAATCCTTAAGTGAAGCCAAATCTGAAGGGCTACGTCCATCAATTTACACACATCCTTTAGGAACTTACGGTCATTCTTCTGGTGCAACATTAGGTATGTGGGATTCACAAGGAGGAGTTCCTGTTACTGGTGACTATCCAGTACACGAAAACACAGTTTACGCTATAGAATTAAATACTACAGTTACTATTCCAGAATGGAAACGCGATATAAGAATTATGTTAGAAGAAGCTGGATTTTGGGGTTCAGATGGTTTTAGGTATGTTAATGGTCGTCAAACAAAGCTGCTGACAATACCTAGAGTTAAATCGCATCAAGGGAATTAATAGGTATTTAGTTTAGAATATCTATACAATTTACAGGATGCTATAAACCCAATAACAGCAAAACCAAACATAATTCCAAATACAATTTGATGTCCAATTACTTCATTGTATTTATCTAAAAAATAACCATTAACTAAGCCTGTAAAAATATCTGGTGTGTAGCCAATAACAGAAATAAACCCTACAGCTGTTCCTGTAACTGCTATGGGAATCTTAGTCTCTTCTAAAGTAGCAAAATATAAAACCCTTGCTGAATAAACACCTATAGCCATAGTGCCTATAGATAAAATAAACAATAAAGAAGTTGAGTCGCTTATAATGCCAAGCGCAAAAACTAAACTTGTTATTGCCATTAAAAAGAAGCCTACAATAATCCAGAGACTGGCTTTTGTTCTATCGGCTAATAGTCCAATTATGACACCGATAACGGGTCTCATGTATAATAAATACGTACCAACTTTAGCACCTTCGATTTTGTTGTAACCCATTACTTGTTCAGCATACTGACTAAAAAGGTTAGTCATTTTGTAACTATAGTAAGCACATAGAATAATAATCATAAGTAACCAAACGGCTTTAAACTTCATGACGATTTTAAAATTTTCAATAGTAATAAGTTTTGAGGGCTTTTGTGACGTTAAAGTCTTTTCTATATTTAATTTCAAAAAGAACAACACGATAATCCCAACGGTAATAACAGCAAATGATGTATATGTGATAACTTCTTTGAAGGCAATACGTCGTTCTTCAACCGAAGTTAATTCGATATCTTTTGTTATAAATAGTGAAAAGATAATGACACCAACGGAACCAAAAAGCGCTGCAACTAAACCGCGACCACCGTCTAAAAATCCAAAAGCGATGCCTTGTTTATCTCTTCCTCCCCATATTCGAGTCGCTTTTATCATTGCTGCCCAAAACAAAAATATAGTTGTAAACCCCCAAAATCCGTATAGAATATGAAGATTATAAAGATTAGGAAAAGTTGCTAAATATAAGCCACCTAAACCTGTTAGAATTAATGCTACTGACATTAAGATATTTGGTTTAAACCTATCAGCAAGTGGTCCACCAAACAAATAAGAAAATAAAGCAACAATACCATAAATAGAAAAGCAACTTCCAAGTTCAGTCTGGTTAATAGAAAAGGACTCTAAAAAAGTAGTTCTGAATATACGCTGTAAAACAAAGGGTAAAATAAAAACAGCCTCTGCTGCTAATATCAATAATAATATTACATATAGAGGCTGTTTCTTAGTTGTTTTGTTTGGCATATTAAACTTGCAACACGCCTAAATTAAATGGTTTATCGATAGGTGCATGATTTGCAGCTTCAATACCCATGCTAATCCAAGTTCGTGTATCTAGTGGGTCTATAACACCATCTGTCCAAATACGAGATGCTGCATAGTAAGGTGATACTTGGTCGTCATATCTCGACTTAATTTTATTAAATAATTCGTCTTCTTTCTCTTTTGTAATCGTCTCACCTTTCTTTTTAAGTGATGCTGTTTCGATTTGTAATAACACTTTAGCGGCAGAATTTCCACTCATCACTGCTAATTCTGCACTTGGCCAAGCTGCAATTAACCTTGGGTCGTATGCTTTTCCGCACATGGCATAATTTCCGGCTCCATAACTGTTACCAAGAATAATAGTAAATTTTGGTACTACAGAATTACTCACAGCATTTACCATTTTGGCGCCATCCTTAATAATTCCCGAATGTTCAGACTTACTACCAACCATAAAGCCAGTAACATCTTGTAAGAATACTAATGGAATCTTTTTCTGATTACAATTTGCAATAAAACGGGTGGCTTTATCTGCAGAGTCGTTATAAATTACTCCTCCAAACTGCATTTCTCCTTTTGCAGTTTTAACTAATTGTCTTTGGTTAGCAACTATACCAACGGCCCAACCATCAATACGAGCATAAGCGGTAATTATAGTTTTACCATAATCTTCTTTATATTCATCAAATTCAGAATTATCAACGATACGCTTAATAATTTCTTTCATATCGTATTGATCAGCTCTACTTTTAGGAAGTAAGCCATAGATATCTTCAGGATTCTCTTTTGGTTTTAAAGCTTTAGATCTATTGTATCCCGCTTTATCAAAATCACCAATTTTGTCAACTATACTTTTAATTTTATCTAAAGCAGCTGCATCATCTTTAGCTTTGTAATCTGTAACACCAGAAATTTCGCAGTGTGTGGTTGCGCCACCTAAAGTTTCATTATCTACAGATTCTCCAATTGCAGCTTTTACCAAATAACTTCCTGCTAAGAAAATACTGCCTGTTTTATCAACTATTAAAGCTTCATCACTCATTATGGGTAAGTAAGCTCCACCTGCAACACAACTCCCCATAACCGCAGCTATTTGGGTTATTCCTAAACTACTCATTCTTGCATTGTTTCTAAATATCCGACCAAAATGTTCTTTATCTGGAAAAATTTCATCTTGCATTGGTAAAAAGACACCTGCACTATCTACCAAATAAATGATAGGCAATCGGTTTTCCATTGCAATTTCTTGTGCGCGTAAGTTCTTTTTACCCGTAATAGGAAACCAAGCGCCAGCTTTTACAGTGGCATCATTGGCAACAACAATACATTGCTTCCCTTTTACATATCCGATTTTAATAACAACACCTCCAGAAGGGCAACCTCCGTATTGCTCATACATACCATCACCAGCAAAAGCTCCAATCTCAATAGATTTAGCTTTTGTGTCTAGTAAATAATCGATGCGCTCACGTGCAGTCATTTTACCTTTACCACGATGCTTTTCCATGCTCTTTTCGCCACCACCAAGTTTTACCTTAGCTAAACGCCTATTAAGGTCAGAGAGTAGAAGTTTATTATGATCTTCGTTTTTATTGAATTTAATATCCATTAATAGAGAATTGTTTTGCACGAATTTACGAAAGTTTATAATGAGAATTTAAACGATTAATCTAAATGAAATGTTAAATATTAATTACATGGAATTATATTCCTTGGAATATAAATATTTTTATTGTAAATTTGATTTCTTAATAACAACAAAAAAGATATGAAACATATAATAGCATTTGCAGGAAGTGATAGTAAAACCTCAATCAATAAACAATTAGCAACTTATGCAGCGTCATTAGTAGATGGTGCAGATGTAACTGTCTTAGACTTAAATGATTTTAAATTACCAGTTTACAGTATGAATTTAGAGCTTTCTGATGGCATCCCAGATAATGCTCAAAAGTTTTTAGACAGAGTTAAGTCATCAGACGGTATCGTATTATCATTGGCAGAACATAACGGAACATATGCAACCGTATTCAAAAATTTATTTGATTGGATGTCTCGACTTGATGGTAAATTATGGAGCAATAAGCCAATGTTATTAATGGCTACATCTCCAGGAGCTAGAGGTGGATCTACAGGATTACAAATTGCGCAAGGCCGTTTTGGTTTTATGGGTGGAAACATAGTTGGAAGTTTTAGCTTACCATCATTTGGTGATAACTTCCTAGATGGGAAGATTACGAATAAAGAACTAAATGATCAATTGTTAGAAGAAGTAAATCAGCTTGCTGAAAGCATTTAATATGGGTGATTTAGCAAAAGATATCAATTCTAAATTCGAAAATAACCGTGTTAAGGCGTTATTAAATATTATTTATACAGCGAATTGGATAACAAGTTGTCAAAACGAGTTTTTCAAAGACTTTGGTCTTTCGCCGCAACAGTATAATATTCTTAGAATTTTAAATGGCTCAGATGAGGCTTTAAATGTTCAAACTATTAAAGATAGAATGTTAGAACGTTCACCAAATGCTACCCGATTAATGGATAAGCTTTGTGCTAAAGATTATATAGAACGATTGCCCTCTGAACACGATAGGCGTGTGGTTAAGATTATTATTACAGAAGATGGGAAGCGTCTATTAAATACGATTCCCAAAAGCTTAAATAAAGAGTTGCTCAAAAATTTAAATGAAGACGAGGCAGAAAATTTAAGTAATTTATTAGATAAAATGCGCTAGGTATTTTTTTAACTAAATATTTTCCATGGAAAATATTTTAATAAAGAAAAGAGATGAAATTAAATACAATTAAAGACATATGGAGAAGTGATTTCGTAAACATGGGGCCAATAAGATTGCGTCAGCCATTACCAACACAACAATTAGATATGGTAGATCCATTTATATTACTGCATCATTATGGACCTTATGAAATCAATGAAAAAAGTAATCCATTTGATTTAGGGCCACATCCACATAGAGGTTTTGAGCCTATAACATTTTTGGTACAAGGAGAACAGTTACATCGCGATTCTTTAGGGAATGAAAGCACTGTAAAAGCTGGTGATGTTCAATGGACAACCGCTGGTCGTGGTATTATTCATGCAGAAGGACCAACAAAAGACTTCGTTAAAAAAGGAGGAACCATTGAGGGTATTCAACTATGGTTGAATCTTCCAGCAGAGAAAAAGATGATGGAAGCTAATTATCAACATTCAAAATATGAGGATTTTAGAGTTGCAACCTCAGATGATAAAAAAGTAGAAACTAGAATAGTTGCTGGTGAGTTAAATCAGACTTACGGAATAATTGCAACGCAAACACCAGTTAATGCTTTTATGATTGAGGCAAAAGTTAATGGTAGCGAATCTATTACGTTCTCACATTTGCATCAAGGCCTATTATATCTTTTAAAAGGGAAAGTAAAAGTTAACGGTGCAACAATCTTAGAGTTGGATAAAAACCAAATGATTCAGTTTAATCAAGATGGAGAAGGATTTTCAATTGAGGCGGAAGATAATAGTCTATTGTTATTCTTATCTGGCGAACCCTTCAATGAACCTGTTAAAACTTATGGGCCTTATGTAATGAATACACAAACAGAGCTAATGGAAGCTATGCGAGATTATCAAATGGGTAAAATGGGATTTCTTACACCGAATTAAATATAATATATTAAATATCATGAAAACTATAATACACAAAGCAAATACAAGAGGACATGCAGATCAAGGCTGGTTAAAATCGTATCATAGCTTTAGTTTTGCGAGTTATCAAAACACAGAGCGTAATAATTTTGGAATGTTAAGAGTCCTAAACGATGATATTGTGCAACCGAAAATGGGTTTTGGAACACATCCGCATCAGAATATGGAAATTATTTCTATTCCATTAAAAGGTGCTTTATCTCATAAGGATAATATGGGTAATAAAAAGGCTATTGAAGTTGGTGAAGTACAAGTGATGAGTGCAGGAACAGGTTTGTCACATTCAGAATTTAACGATAGTAAAACGGATGAAGTAAATTTTATTCAGTTATGGATTATTCCTGAAGAAATGAGTGTTAAACCGAATTACGAACAACGTATTTTTTCTGAAGAAGGTAAAGTAAATCGACTTCAAACAGTTGTGGCTCCAAAAGATAAATTAGAAGGTGATGCTTTACCAATAAGTCAACAAGCCTATATTTATAGAATTAGCTTAGATAGAGATAAATCAATAGATATAAGTTTAAAGTCTAAACAAAATGGATTATATATTTTTATTTTAGATGGAGAGGTGGAAGTAGAAGGTCATTTACTTTTTGAGAGAGACGCTTTAGGTGTTTCAGAATTTGAAAGTCTTAAAATTAATGCGACCCACGATTCTCAATTGATAATCATAGAAGTACCCATGTACTAGTGGGTGCTAATACTAATTTGTGTCAAAAGCATCCTTATTTAGGGTGCTTTTTTTGGTTTATTTCACGATATTTGTATTTCGATTAATTATCAAAAACTAACAGAATAAGAATATGGCGATGAATAAAAACACAGTGCTAGCATGGGCTACCACAGTAATGATCTTAGTAGGATTAGGATTAATTGCATTAGGTGCATTTAGGTATGATGATGTCGCAGGTTGGGGATTTGCAGCTGTAGGAATAGGCTTTTTTGCAATTGCATGGGTATTTAACGCTTTAAAAGGACGTGTATAATGAGTGATGATAAAAAAGTAATTTTTGCAATGTCTGGTCTTACAAAGGCCTTTTCTGGTGCAAACACACCAGTATTAAAGAATATTTATTTAAGTTTTTTCTACGGAGCTAAGATTGGAATTTTAGGTCTTAATGGTTCTGGTAAATCTACATTGTTAAAGATTATTGCAGGTGTTGATAAAAACTATCAAGGTGATGTTACATTTCAACCAGGTTATACCGTTGGTTATTTAGAACAAGAGCCAAAATTAGATGAAGACAAAACGGTAATGGAAATCGTTAGAGAAGGTGCTGCTGAAACGGTTGCCATTTTAGACGAATATAATAGTATCAATGACCAATTTGGCTTAGAAGAGGTCTATAGCGATGCTGATAAGATGGAAAAACTTATGAATCGTCAAGCAGAACTTCAGGATCAGATTGATGCTGCAGGTGCTTGGGAGTTAGATACCAAGTTAGAAATTGCAATGGATGCACTTAGAACACCAGATGGTGATAAAAAAATAAGTGTACTTTCTGGTGGTGAAAGACGTCGTGTTGCTCTATGTCGTTTGCTTTTACAAGAACCAGATGTTTTGTTATTAGATGAACCGACAAACCACTTGGATGCAGAATCGGTACATTGGTTAGAACATCATTTAGCACAATATAAAGGAACAGTAATTGCTGTAACACATGATAGATACTTTTTAGATAACGTAGCAGGTTGGATTTTAGAGTTAGACAGAGGTGAGGGTATTCCTTGGAAAGGTAACTACTCTTCTTGGTTAGACCAAAAGTCTAAACGTATGGCTCAAGAAAGTAAGGTTGCATCTAAGCGTCAGAAAACCTTAGAACGTGAGCTCGATTGGGTAAGACAGGGAGCTAAAGGTCGTCAGACCAAACAAAAAGCACGTTTAAAGAATTATGATAAGCTAATGAGTCAAGATCAAAAACAACTTGATGAAAAATTAGAAATCTATATACCAAATGGTCCTCGTTTAGGAACAAATGTGATTGAAGCTATCGGAGTAGCTAAAGGTTATGATGATAAATTATTATATGATGATTTAAATTTCAATCTTCCGCAGGCAGGAATTGTTGGTGTTATTGGGCCAAATGGTGCTGGTAAAACAACAATTTTTAGAATGATAATGGGAGAAGAGAATGCTGATAAAGGAGAATTCAAAGTCGGTGAAACAGCAAAAATTGCTTACGTAGACCAAAAACATTCTAACATAGATCCAGAAAAAACAATTTGGCAAAACTTTAGTGATGAGCAAGAGTTGGTTATGATGGGAGGAAAGGAAGTAAATTCTAGAGCTTATTTAAGCCGATTCAATTTCTCTGGAGGTGAACAAAACAAAAAAGTAAAATTACTTTCAGGTGGTGAGCGTAACCGTTTACATTTAGCGATGACGCTAAAGGAAGAAGGTAATGTATTACTTTTAGATGAGCCTACCAATGATTTAGATGTCAACACATTAAGGGCACTAGAAGAAGGTTTAGAGAATTTTGCAGGATGTGCGGTTGTTATTAGTCACGATAGATGGTTCTTAGATAGAATATGTACACACATCTTAGCTTTTGAAGGGGACTCTCAGGTCTATTTCTTTGAAGGTGGATTTAGTGAATACGAAGAAAATAAGAAGAAACGTTTAGGTGGTGATTTAATGCCAAAACGTATTAAGTATAGAAAATTAGTAAGATAATATTTTACACTTTAGTGAACTAAAAAAGCCAGCATTTGCTGGCTTTTTTGTTTATTATATTTTATCGTTTTCTAATTGTTTTATTTTTGATTTTAGTTTGTTAACTTTAATTAAATTAAGAACAAGTAAAATTGATAGTGTCAAAAAACCGATAGCTAGAATACTTATAATTTTTTCAGATGAATCGTTGGTTGAAATTAATTCCATAATTAAAATTAATTATCACCATAAAGATGCCCACTAGTAAAATCTTTGTAAGATTCATCAACATCTTTAAAAGCGTTAGTTTCCATTAATTTTTTATTCTCAGCTTTTAACTTATACATTTTAAGTATCGCTATAATTATAAAAACAAGAAAAATGGACGCTACAGTTATTAAAATCATCGTAAGTTGGGTGGTAGTCACAACTAAGGCTTTATAAAGCAGGTTATTACACATGATTGAATTTATTAAATTTGGGTTCTATGGTGCTAATATAGAAAGAAAATGGATGATAAACACTTAATTTTAAATAATTTACGATATTTTATTGTCAATTTCACCGATTAAACGCTTGGTAATTCGGCTGATAAGCAATGTTTTCCGTCCAAATACAAGTTTTAGCAACTTATTAACAATCTAAATTTTAACATAATTATGATTTATAAACGTGTTTAATACCACTTTAAGAAAATAACATCTATAGTTTCATTAGCTTCATTTACAATAGACTTAAACTTATTTATATCGCTTAGACCTTCGGTTCCTCTATAATGATAAGGGTAAACTTTTTTTGGTTTAAACTCTAAAACGGCACTAGCAGCACTACCAACAGTCATTGTATAAGGTAGATTCATACAGACAAATGCTTTGTCTATATCTTTAAGATTACGCATTTCTAGAATATCTTCTGTATCACCAGAAATATAGATACGCTCTCCATTAATAGTAATAACGTAGCCGTTACCTCTTCCTTTAGGATGAAATTTTAAAGCCTCTTCTCTTAAGTTGTACATGGGAATAGTTTCAATAGATAATTTTTTATAATTATATAAATTCCCGTTATTTAAAGTCACCATTATTTTTCCTAAATCTTTAGGTAATTGCTCCATAACAGCTTTAGGACCTAATATCATAGTGTCATCAAGATCTAAAGACTCTAAAGTTTTAATATCTAAATGATCTCCGTGTATATCTGTTATCAAAACTAATGTTGGTTTTTTTTGGTCTTTAAAAGCTTCCTTACCACCAGTAGGATCAATATATATAACATCCTTATTAGTCTCTAAAACTAAAGTACCATGTTTAATCGGTGTAATCTTAACAGTGGAAATAGCAACTGATCCATCAGTTTTTTCTTTTTTACAGCTTGCTAATGTTGTAATTATTGCTAACAATATTAGTCTTGTAATTTTCATAATTTTTTTTTGATAAAGGTATCAAACAAGAATTTCTAATAAAAATTATGTAACATTTTTATTAGAAACGATACCTATAATTTAGCCGGTAAAGTTTTTATAGTCATAAAAATTTACCGAAATTGCTTAACCTATGTAACGTTCAACTAAATAACACAATAAAATATGTCTGATGATTTTGATTTATTAGAAACTAACTCTCAAGAAAAAGCTGAAAAGTTAGATGTAAACTGGGGAAAAGCCATAGACCAAATGAAGTCTAAATTGGCTCAAGAAGATGATCCTGAAAGTCGTCAGAAAATTTTGAACGCAACATTAGATAATGTTGTAGATATGGCAGAAAAGGATAGAACAACTTTACTTGATGCTATTAAGGACTTAACAGATTACCAGGATGAAGTTGGGATTATGTTCGAAGGGTTTTCAGCCTTAAATCCTGCTGAGCAAAAAATTATAGATGATGCCGTAAAACGCTTAGAACGGGCTAAAGTAGAACTTGAAGATGCGAGCAACAAACCAGACACATGGTGGAATAATCTTTGGGGACGAAAAAGTAAGATTAAGGATGCTGAAGCAGAACTTCAAACTGCTCAAAAAGAACGCGATGCATCAGATAACAAAGCTAAAGCAATGTTTCAACAGCGTATAGAAACTGCAGATGTTCAGACGTTATTAAATGAATTGTCGTTTAAAAGTCAGGCAGCCATAAAACGTTTAAAAGACAGAGAAATTGAAATTAAAGAAGTAGAAGAAAGTCTTAAAACAGCAATTGTAGAAGCGAGTAAGAATCATACAAAAGCCCTTCAAAAGAAAAAAGAAGTAGAAGATAAACTCGAAACAGAATATGCTTTACTAAAACAAGCACGTCAAGCCCTAGAGGAAGTTGCAGATAAGCAGTCGACTGAATATTCTGAAGCTTTAAGTAAAGTGACAACGCTAGAGCAAAAAGTTGAAGAGTTAGAAGGTCTAAAAAACGCTTACACAACTCTAGCAGCATCAAAGGATAGTTTTGTACACAAGCATAATCTTACCATAAAAGTATTAACGTCCTTACGTAGTAATTTACAAACACATCGTGCAAAATTAAAGTCAGATACAGATGAGCGTCTTAAATATTACGACGGTTATGTAGTGGCTTTAAAAGCACGTACAGATCAAGAATTTGCTGCTATATTAGAACATTTAGGTGTTAAAACTGATGAGCATATTGGTGCAACTTTAGCATCAATGCATACGGCAAGCGCAAAAGCACGTCAAGAAATGATGGATAATATTCCGGTTCACGAAAAAGTAATGCAAGGCGTTTATGGGAGTTACGCTGAGGCTTTACAAGAAATTAGAGAGAAGGATAAGTCTATTCAACAGAATTTTGCAGAGCGTTATGGTATCGATATGAAAGAGATTTTCGAAGATTACTACGCAGCAGATGCAAACGCACCTTCGGGTGATGGAGGTGGAGAGCCAGCTGGTGAGCCTAAGCCAGAAGCTAATGACGACGATCTTTTAGGATAACAGATTTGTGTTTCTTTAGTTGTAAACTATATTATAGGAAACTAAGAATTTATAAGACAAGGCCTCATAGATTTTATTTGTGGGGTGTCTAAATAACTAAATTATTTTAACTATAATTATTCATGTCCATAGGCAACATTGTTACACCTTTAGATTCAGCAGTATTAGACTCTAAGGAGCAATATATATTCTATCATAAAGCAATAGACTTTACACTAAAAGAGCTAATTGTTGCAGTTCAGGCAAAGCAATTGTTAAATCAGCAAGAAGTATTACTTTTTAAACAATACTGCGATTTGTTATTGTATTCTATAGAAGCCATGCGTGTTAAGTACATGTATGATGACGAAGAGAATATGAAAGTAGATCTTACCGATTCTAGTTTTCCTAACTATTTAGAGTTTCGTTATTTATTTAATGATTTGGCATTACGCGAAGAATATCTCGGAAAACTTACAGATATAGAGACGCTAAAAGACGAGTTTTTAGATACACTAATGCGAAAGAAAGAACCAATTGCCAAGCGAAAATTGTTTCAAGCTTCATCAATTGTTTATTATGCATCAGCGAAGAAGGAATATATATTCAATCGTTTTGTTCAGGGTAAAATCATAACAGCACCAGAAGGCAACCAAGGAGAGCACCTTGTGAGTTGGAGTTTTTATGATGTATCTCACAATAGACCATTTATTTGTTATATGTATTTTGATTACGACGGTAGAAATATACTAGATTATAAAGATGAAATCTATGAAGTGCTTAAAAATGCAGCAGACAGAGAAATGTCATTAGAGACGATGGCTTATGCTATAGATAAACGTTTACCAAAAGTGTTTCCTAAGCTTATAAAGCGTGTCGATTTAGGACCAATACATAATGTATTTGCAAAAGATGAAAATAAAGTGACTCATGCTGTCTTAAAAGGTATTGCGAACAAAGAAATCCCTTTAGAATCTTATGCTATTTCTGTTAAAATAGATGAACTTAAATCAGCAAGCGAATTTAAAGAAGGTAGTTTTTTTAGCAAACAAACTTTTCAAAGATGGGATGCAATGTTTAGACAACGCTATGTTTTTGCACCACACAGAATCATACAAATGCTATATAATAAAACACCAGAAATAATGAATAAGTTAGCAATGGCGCCTATTCAGATTTCAGAATTTAAAATTGATAAATAAAAGTAGTCAGTCGTGGTCGTAATATTTAGTTCTGCCAACTGAGACTACAAACTAAAGAACATGGAGCACAATTCAACTTTCCCTATAAAACAAAACGAACTCGACATGCTTCGTGATGAAGCAACATCATATTTAAAATCCATTCAATGGGAACAAAGCCAAAGGGCTAAAAATAAAGACAATGACGCTAAAGATGAATCCATATTATTGTATTTGTCTAGAGCTAATAATGGAAGTAACGTTAATGTAACTTCAGTTTCAAAAACCATATTGGCATTAAAAAAACGCTTGTTACCAGAATCCGTAGCGCTCCCACTTTATTTAAATCAGACGTTGTATGCTGTACAAGAAGGTTTAACACTTGGTATGTGGATTAAAGACAGCTATTACGATGCTTCAGGCTTATCTAGCTTGAGTGAAAATAGATCAGCGCTAGACAATTCTGGAAAACGAGAGTACGAAAGTAAAATGCACACGTCTACAGCATACATGTTATTTGCTACAGCGTATAAAGTTTTACACGATTTAAAACCACACGCATCCGACGATTTATCTGTAATGAAACAGAAGTTTGCCGGTATTCCGGAAGTATCGCTTATGACACCTCTAAAAGGAATTTCGTGTCAGTTATTTTATTTCGATAAGTATTTAGGACATCCTGATATTATAAAATCAGATAAAGATGTTATCGATTTTACTGTTGTTTATTTTGAAGCTTTAATAGATGAAATTCAACTGCGAAAAAGTAGTTTAGAACATACTGAGACTATAGTTGATAGAACTTATAAACTTGAAAACTCTGAATTTGCTGTTTCAGGATGGGACAATGTATTTTCTGGTACAGCGAAGAGTATAGAGTTCAACAAAATTGAGTTCGAACAAATTGTAGGTAACAGAGATGCAAAACACTTTGCACGTCGTTTAACGGAACGCATGTTAAGCTATGATTTTGAAGCAAAGAAAAATCCGTTTCAAGAATTAGGCGGATTTATGCCTGTTTTTATGGGTTACGGAATTCCAGGTACTGGAAAAAGTATGTTGATTGCAGCGATTGCTACACGATTGAAATTGCATAGTGATAATCTCGATATTCCATTTTTATTCCACCCAATGCCAGATACTTTGATAAGTACGTTTCAAGGTGGTTCTGCAGAGAAAATGGTAGATTGGATGAAGCCACTGCAAGATCCAACCAAATTAATTTTTGCACCAATAGATGATGCTGAAAATAATTTGCAAGAACGAACAGCTCAAGGTGTTTCTGCTGGAGTAAAAGAAGTGATAGGTGTATTTTTAAGATATACAGAAGGAGCGTATGCCGTAAATTACGGAAACAGTTCTATTGGTTTGTTTACAAACTTACCAGAAATGTTAGATAAAGCCGTTATTTCTCGAGTGCAAGGTCGATTCAAAATTGATGGTGCACGTTCTGAGCACGATTTTATAGATCAAGATTATATATGGTGGAAGAAGTTAAAAGATACCATGCCAGATTTTGTGAATATGGATGATCCTGAAACCTATAAATACTTATCAGATCAAGGTCTAGCAAAAACGATGGGAGAAATTCTTAATACCGTTGAAAAGCCTTCAGAAGAACGCGTTCACGACACGTTTAATAAAGTAGAAAGGCTTCATAAAACAGATGATCACATGTTCTATGCAAGCTTGTATAAAGAGATTCAGAATATATTCCCGTTCTTTTCTTCACGAGATGTGCGTAACATTCAATCTGCCATTTCATTGCGACTAACAGATTTTGATTTAGAACAAGATTGGTTTGAGAATCCAGAGAAATATTTTAAAAAGGATTATGAGACCAAATTCAATATGCTTCAAGAATTAATGAAATCGAATATGAAAGGTTTAAACTTTTCAGACATAAGAAGACAAGAGGTTATACGCTATTTAGACAATGTAGCGACTATTGCAGATACAGACTTTAAACGAAAAGTAGATTCTAGAGTTAACCAGTTAAATATTGAAACTGAAGCTCGTGAGCAGTTTGGAAATAAAAACTAATGCGATGTCAAAAGAAATAACTATTCCGAGTAAATCATTAGGTGTGCAAGAGTCTTTATCATTTGTTTATATTAAGGTGTTAATTCCACTTTTAGTAAAAAGTAGAAAAAAATGGAAAAATATCAAATGGCATGGATGAAAATCTTAAAAATATAAAACACACAATACTTTCTAAAGCCTGGGCAAAATTAGATAGAATTGACTACGATTTTCAATTTGCAAATGGTGAGTGGAAAAGTGTTACGAGAGAATGTTACAATCGTGGTGATGGAGCGGCAATTCTATTATATAATTCTGAAAAAGGGACTGTGATTTTAACTAAACAATTCAGAATGCCAATTTATGAGAATGATAAGTCTGAAGGCATGTCAATAGAAGCTTGCGCTGGCGCCATAGATAATAATGACGACCCATTAGAAACAATTATAAGAGAAACAGAAGAGGAAGTTGGTTATAAATTAAACGATGCAAAACAAGTGCTTACTGCATATACATCACCAGGAGCGTTAACCGAAAAAATGTATTTATTTATTGCGCAGTATACGGATGAAATGAAAGTAAATAATGGTGGAGGTTTGGAAAGTGAAAATGATGAAATAGAAGTGCTAGAAATTCCATTTCCAAAAGCGATAGCTATGATTGAAAGTGAAAATATTATAGATGCAAAGACAATTATGTTATTACAATATGCACAGATTAATAAGTTGTTGTAACTAATAAATTATTATGGATTTAATAGACAAAACCACGGAAAAATTAAAGGCTAAATTAGAAAGTTTTAAAATGATTACAGGAGTATTAATAGGTGTTTTGAGTTTATTATTTATTGTCTGTGTTTACGGACTATTAACAAAAGAAGACAATAGCACTTTTTTGGCATTAATAATTATGCCATTTGCTTTGAGTGCAATTATTCCATTAAATTTTGTAAATATAAAAAAGATTAAAAAGGAATAGAATTGAGAAAATAACAAAATTTTGAATTTAAAGGTTACAAATTCTTTACTAGTAAATCTCAATATAAGATTAGCGTTTTCGCGCCAACAAGATGAACAAACTAAAACAAGTAAATTTATATAGAAGTGAACTAATTCCTGTTAGCGGGAAATTAGTTGAGCGTTACAATAAATGTTTAAAGACACTTGGTTTTTCTGAGACTAAACTTACGTCGTTTTCTATTGATGGAGTAGGTTGGAGTCCCGAGGTTGCTGAAGAAAAGAATGATGTGCAATACCTGAATCATGGTGATGCTAATCCGCACGGTATCATTATTTCACCTTTACAAAAAGGAAAACCTGTGTATTTACCTTTTCATTCTTTTGATAGGGAAATGATGCAACAAGTGTTTAGAACGCATGGACAAAAGATAAATGATATTACCAGAGATTCGGCAATATGTATAGATTTTGATCAAGATATTGATGTGTTTTACGAACCATTAGATGTTCTTAAGTATGATGATGTAAGTATTACATTTAGACTTATAGATAATCTTGAAGGCAAACAAAAAGAGCAATTAAGACTTATTGAAAAATTTAAAACAGGTAACAATTTTATAGACGAAGCCATTCATAAAGAATTACTAGATTCTGCCGCTACTTACGGAGATTTGAGAGATAGAGATTTAAGCCTACACGCATTACAGTACTCAACAAGTTCATTTTTCACAAGAGCTTTCGATGGTGTCTACTTGCTTAGAGATTTTATTAAACCTATTGTCGTTTTTGAAAGGATGGAGGTTTATAAAGAAGCCATAAAAGACACAATACACGACGTGTTAATTTATCATATTTCACAACCAGAATTAGTCGATAAGTTAAAAGATCATATTATAATTCAATGTGATTTAGAATCTATTATAAAAACACCAAATTACGATAGAATAAAAAAGTTTGAACTTAATCGGTTTTTAAAAGACACTGAACACCCAGTAAAAGACATTTTGAATAATAATGTATTATTTAAAAGTTACTTAAATAAAATAGATATTAAAACGCGCAAACAAGTAATGGGTGTTGAGCTATACCTAGAAAAGTTAGAACGTAGTAATGCGTTTAAAGTTGAAGATATGGTAGAACAATCGCTGTATTTTGCATTGCATCAACCACATTCATCATTATCGGCAGAGCATCGCGATTTAATACATAAGTTGCTAATTAACATTTCACCAAAAGATGTTTTATTCTTGTATTGGTATGATAAAGAACAGTTTTATAAGAGTTATGAGACTTGGGATAATTCTTTTAGAGATTGGGTAATAGAGTGTATTAGTAACAATATATAAGAATTTTAGACTAATTTTATAAGAACCTTAAACACAATGCCATGGGAATTGAACTCGTCATATTTATAGCAGCCATTTTATTTGGAATTTTTCTGTATTGGAGAGAATCTAACGGAAACGGAGCTTATCGTTTTTTAAACAAAGTAGTAAATAGTAAAGAACTACAAATGAGTTCTGATAATCCCAAAGGATTTGTCTATAGGCAAGCTTTTTTACCACGCTTGGTTTTTGTAGTTACGGTTGTCTTAATAGCTGCTTTAATCGTAGAATTTTTAACACCAATTTCTGTTTTTGGTAGTTATAATGGAGTTTCGGCATTTTCATCTTTTGCCGCAGGAACACTATTAGGAACTTATTTGGCAAATTTTGTAATTAAGACGTCTGAGGTTGTAGAGGAAAAGAGTGGCTCTATTGGCGATATGGTAGAAGACGCTGTTGAAAAAGGTAAAGACTTTATCGAAGATTTAAAAGCTAAAGAGCCCAAAGCAATTGAAGAAGTTCAAAAGGAAATTAAAACAGAACCTAAAGTTGAAAAAGAAAGTGCACGTGACCGTTTAAAAGATAAGGGTCTAATGTAGCAAAGACGTGTTATCCTAAATTAATTTCAGGATCTCATTTCAAATAAGTAAGTTTAAGATTCTGAAACACGCTCAGAATGTCAATAAAGAAAGTATGATTAAAAGTTACTGGAATAAAGGAGGTAAGCAAAAACGAATTACAGTTTTTGTAGTGTTACTATTATTAGTGTTATTGTTCTTTTTTAGAGACGATTACCAACCTGTATTATTGTTTATAAGAAAGTATCTCTTTGTTATTATAGTGAGTTTGTTAATACTAACACTTGGTTTAAGAAAGTTTAGAAAAACAGTAAAAACAGGAGGTCGTTTAGGTATTCTAGCATTATTAATAATCTTTTTTGGTATTCTTTATGTTTTTGGCTGGCATTATAATATGTATGATTACATGAAGACTTATAATGTTTTTAATAATCTTAATAAAGTTGAAATAAACGAACTACCTCTTACACAAAATGAGCGAATTCAACCCTTACGAAATGTGTTTTCAATGGCCAATGAAAGTGTTGGTGAAACCAAAGATGTATCTTTACCACATTTAGTGAGAATAGGCACTGAGAACCAATGGACCATGGCAATTCAGCCAAGCGAAAAGTACATTATGCAGCGAATTAATGATAATACCGAAGAGGTGTTTTCTGTAAGCAGTACAACGCCGTTTCCAAGGTTTTCTAATGAGAATCGTATTGAAGTTACATTCTCAATTGGTGAATCTTTAAAGTTTAGCCGAAACACATACAACGCAGTTGTACAGCGTTTTAATCCATGGATGTTAGTTAATTACGAACCAAGCGATACGTTTTATATGAAAAACGATTCTGGTTCTTGGGTTCAAGTGGTAAGCTTAATTAAATGGAAAGGTTTCTTTTTTCCGTATCCTTCATTTGGTGGTGTTATGATTATTGATAATGGAGAGCACGATATGAGTGATTATATAGAACGAATTACCATTGGTAAAGGAACATTTGTAAGTCCAGATGAAATAAAAAATCATCCATTTTTAAATAAGCAAAATACATTATCAGAAAAAGTATCTCAGTTGCAAGCAGAATCTTTAAAATTTTTAGGTGGCTTTAGTGATCCATTGCCTTGGAATATGGAAACCGCCGTTAAAATTCCAATGATGCCAAAAGATCAAAACCAACAGCCTTACGTTACAGATTTTGATTTTGCAGGTTCAAATTCAGATGCATATAGTGGCTTATACCATTGGTTTGGTTTAGAGCCAGTAGGTAATCAGCGTACCAGTTTAAGCTATAGTGTGTTTGTGCCAGCAGACGGAACGGACAAACTATATTACTACGATCATGCGACTAAAAAGCAAGGGTATGCTGGTGTTTCTGCAATGCCATTAAAAGTGAAAGAATCTCGTAAAGAATATGATTGGAATGCAAGTACACCTGTTGAGTTTAGACCCTATATAAAAGATATTGCTGGGAGAAAACGTATGTTTTTCTTAGGAACGATATCTTCTATTAGTTCTACTGACGCACAACAATTTGATGGCTCTGCTACACCCGATTTAGTATTAATAGATAGCGAGTACAGAGATGTGATTTGGATAGATGTAAAACATCCAAGTTCTTGGGATGAAACCGTTTATAACCAACTAAACGAAGCTTGGAGAGCCAGTGAAAGTATTGGCTACTTTTATAATGAAGAACCAAAAGATGAGGATATTATTGAGCAAGCTATAGACTCTATAATGATGATCCCAAAAGTTGAAGATAATTCTAAACAAATAGATGTACTTCAACGTCAATTAGATTCTTTGAAGGCTTTAGGTGGTCAATAGCATTCCCACAATATAAATTATTTTATGATATAGACCTTTTAGATTTTAAACTTTTAAAAGGTCTTTTTTTGTGTTTTATTTATAAATAAACTACTTACGCTTAAAAAAGAAAGCATAAATATAAGTTATGATTTCTATTGTTATTATAAATATGGTTTGCTTTGAGGTCTATATTTTGAGGTTTAGATTTACGGTTGCGGTATTAGCAAATAAGTCTAACAAAAAACCAAGAAATATATGAGCCAAAATTCTAAATTAACATTCTATTCAGAAAACGGACAGGAAACAGAAATTAAGCCTTTAATAGAAAAGGTGCTAACCGCAGAAGAGCAAGCTAAATTGACACCAGATAGTGTTATTCAGAGTTTAAAAGATGGTAATTACCGTTTTGTAAACAACGATTTAACGGCTAGAGATCATACTGCTCAAATACGTAAAGCCACAGATGGTCAATATCCAAAAGCTGTAATATTATCTTGTTTAGACAGTCGCATTCCGGTTGAGGATGTTTTTGATAAAGGGATTGGTGATTTATTTGTTGGTCGTGTAGCAGGTAACTTTGTGAATGAAGACATGTTAGGTAGTATGGAATTTGGTTGTAAAGTAGCTGGTTCTAAGTTAATTTTAGTTTTAGGTCACGAACACTGTGGTGCTGTAAAAGCTGCTGTAGATAATGTAAAGCTTGGAAATATTACAGCAATGCTTTCTAAGATCAGACCTGTAGTAGAAAAACTCAGTAAAGATTATAAAGGTGATAAAACATCTGCAAACGAAGAATTTGTACATATGGTTTGTGAGCACAACGTTCTTAAAACAATTAATGACATTAGAGTAAACAGTCCCATCTTAAAAGAAATGGAAGATAATGGTGAGATAAAAATTGTTGGAGGTGTTTATGATATGGACACTGGTCAAGTAGACTTTTTATAGATTTTATTTTTCTCTTTATTCATTTTAATGTTATTCTCATATTATGATTTCAAAGTTTTACGATTTAAAGAATCTTAAAGGTGACTTAACAGGTGGTTTGGTAGCTGGTGTTGTAGCATTGCCTTTAGCATTAGCTTTTGGTGTACAATCTGGTTTAGGTGCGACTGCTGGCTTATATGGCGCGATTGCCGTTGGAATATTTGCCGCTATTTTTGGTGGTACAGCAACACAAGCTAGTGGTCCCACAGGTCCAATGACCGTTGTTTCTGCAGCCTTAGTTATTGCTGCAATTGAAATCACTGGAAGTCTTGAAAGTGCCATGGGAATTATTGTACTTACATTTCTATTAGGTGGATTGTTACAAATCGTATTTGGTCTCATTAATATAGCCAGTTATGTAAAATACTTTCCTTATCCTGTGGTTTCAGGGTTTATGAGTGGCGTAGGGCTCATTATAATTATACTACAATTATTTCCGTTTGCTGGATTGTCTTCAGCAAAATCAACATGGTTGGTAATGCAAGATTTACCCAGGCTATTTACAGATTTCAATTGGCAGGCTTTAGCCTTGGGTGCTTTAACTGTAATTATTTACTATGTCTTTCCACTTATTACAAAAGCAATACCAAGTGCTTTAGTTGCATTAGTGGCGGCATCTATTGCTAGTTTCTTTTTGCAATGGGATGTGCCAATAATTGGTGAAATACCTTCTGGCTTGCCGTCGATTCAAGTTGAAGGCTTGTTTTCAATAGATCCAAGTGCTTATTTTTTAGTTGCAGAATACGCTGTTGTATTGGCAGTTTTAGGTTCTATAGACTCATTGTTAACCTCTGTAATTGCTGATAATATGACAAAGACGAAGCATAATAGTAACAGAGAACTTATAGGTCAAGGTATTGGCAATGCTATAGCTGCGATATTTGGCGGAATTCCAGGTGCTGGCGCGACAAAAGGAACTGTAGTGAATATTAATTCTGGTGGCCGTACTCGCGTTTCAGGTACCATTCATGGTCTCGTATTATTAGCCGTATTACTTGGTCTAGGGAAGCTTGCAGGTTATATTCCGCTGGCTGTTTTAGCAGGCTTATTAATTCCTATTGGTTTTAAAATCATTGATGTAAAAGGATTTAAACATTTACTGGCTGTACCTCGTGCAGATGCTGTTGTACTTATCATCGTACTTTTAATGACTACGTTTGGAAGCTTGATACAAGCCGTAGCGGTCGGCTTATTATTAGCGTCTTTATTATTTATGAAACGCGCTAGCGATATCGGAGAGGAAGGAATGAAAGTAGGAACTTTAGCTGGTTTTGATGGTGAAAAACCTTGGCAAGATGAACTAGGATTTTATGAAAGCTATAAAGATAAGGTTTACATAAAGCATTTATATGGTCCTTTATTTTTTGGTTTTACATCCCATTTTCAAGATGAAATGAAAAATATTCCTGAAAATATTAAAGTCTTAATCATCCGAATGGATCGTGTTCCTTATATCGATCAATCAGGATTGTATGCGCTTGAGAATGCGGTTATGGATTTACATACCAAAGGTGTTAAAGTCATTCTAACAGCAGTACAAGAGCAACCTAAGGATAAATTGATTTCTATTGATATTGTACCCGATTTAATTCCAGAAGAGCATTTGTTTGAGACTATAAACGAAGGATTTGATTATTTAGAATCTAAATTTAATTTATAATTTTCGTGGACACTTAGAAATAGTAATTGTCTAATTAGATAACGTTTAACTTATGAAAAGTAGTATTTATATCTTTTGTATTATAGTATTGTGCAGTTGTAAGCCCTTAGCTGCTAAGTTAATTTTGGGAGTAGATACAACTCCAGAATGGCAAACTAATGGAGAGATTGAGCAGGCTTTTAAAAATTATGAAATTCCAGAAATTAATCGATTTGTGCTCGATACTGCTGTGTATTCAAAAAATGTCATATCTAAAGTTTATAAAACATTAGATAAACTAAAATCAAAAGAGGTAGCAATCGATTCTGTAATGAAATCTAATTTCGAGGAATCTACTAGTGATAACCTTCAGCCTGTTCAAGTAAGGTATTTTGATAGTTTAGGATTGCCAATTTTTAAATTAGTTAATTGTTATGTCGATAATCCTTATAAAATGGACTGGAATGTTGATGGAGCATTCGACAGTTACCCACCATATATTGACAACGCTGTTTTAAACTTTAAAAATCAGGAACTATCTTTTTTTATGCCGATGCTAAGTAAGATTAATGGTGAAAAAGTAACGCTTGCAGAAGTCCCTAAAAGTGAATATTATGCAATTGTGTTCTGGAATGATTTTTTTAAAAAACCTTCGAAAAAATTAATAGATAAGATTCAGGCTATAGAGAACGATAGAGAAAACACCTTTGTTTTTTATGTGAACAATAATAATTCTGAAATTTATGAATTGATTCCTGAAGATGAAAGAGCAGTTTATTTTGAAAATTTGAAAACCAAACTTTAAGACTCAAGAAAACCAAAAAAAATCTTTTTGTGATAGTATTATCTATCATGATCAATTTAAATCTATACATGTACTAATTGTCATGCAGGTTTTAATTAATGTCCTTGATTGTTAAATTGTTGCATCTTATTTTTTTTCTGAAACAACAATCCGTATTAAATTAAAATCTGTTTTGTTGTACAAAACCTTTGACGTTTAGTCAGTAATCTAAGAGCATCTTTATATCCGCACGTTTATAAGGAGTACCTTTCTCAAGGTCTAATTCTTTAAAGCCATACTTTCTATAGAGATATATAGCATTTTCTAATTTAGTGTTAGAATAGAGTAGTAGTGAATTTAGATTTTGTGCTTTACCGAAGTCGATACAATATTGTAATAACTGTTGTCCAATTCTTTGCCCACGTTCTTTAGGTAACACGGCCATTTTGGTGAGTTCTAAAATTCCTTTTGTCTCAGTTGGCATTAAAGCGACTGTTCCGACAACCTTATCAGCTTTCAAGGCAAAGAATATAAAACCACCTTTATCAATGATATATTCATCTGGTTGGCTTAAGACGGCTTCATCAAAAGGTTCAACATAGAAATAGGTTTTAAGCCATTCAATATTTAGATCATAGAAGTTTTGTGCGTACTCGCTTTTATAATTGATAATCTTAATGGCCATGTGCTCTCATAAAATCGGTGATTAAATAGGTGATGAGCTTTCCAATTTTTGTTTCCGTCTTTTTTGTTGGTGCTGCTTCACAGATGTGTAAATAGCTTGCTTTTTCATGCTGACCAAAATAATGAACGAATTGTCTCGTCTGTTTTACACTAAATCCACTCGGAGACATTGCGCTACTTGGCATATTTTCAATAGCATCGCAGTCTATTTCAATTCCGAAGTGTTTATTAGACACATGCTTTAAAGCAGATTCTAGCTCTGTATTAAAATCTAATTCATTCCTAATTTCAATGGCTTCATAGGTATTGTATTTAATATGCTTATTTTTATTTAAAGTTTTAAATAATTCATGAGATGTATAATTTTCATGAAGTCCAAAAATGAAATAGTTTTTTAAGAAATCTTCATTGTATGCATAACTAAAACCATTTCCGCTATGTCTACCTTCCTCAGCTCTAAAGTCTGTATGTGCATCAAAATTAACAACGTTAATCTTGTCGTTGTTGGCTAATGAAGCACCTTTAATATTACCATAAGCGTTGTTATGCCCACCTCCAATAATTATTGGAATTTTACCTGCTTTTATAATAGATGATATAACATACGTCACATCTTTATCTATAGATGCTACTAATGTTCGTGCTTCAGATATATTTTTTTTAGATGATTTTAATTCAACTAATTTTCGGTCTTCAGTATAATCTAAATGGCCTAAGATTAAAACACGCTTTGCTTTTGTAAAGCTATTACTTTGTGTATTTAACAAAACTTTTATTGCAGCTTCCCAAGCCTTGTAAGCACCTGTTTTTCCGTAATTTGCATAAACACCAATATCTTCTTTTATGCCAAAGACAACATAGTCAACGTCTAAATTATTAATATCATCGTATATGTTAGTGAGTTTAGGTAATAACTGAATATGTTCTCCAAATTTTGATTCTCCTTTACGGTCTTTTAATAAAGAGTCGCGATCATTAGAGGTAAATAAAATGAGATTTTGCATTTGGAAGTCGTTTTTAAAATAAATGTATAGTTTTTACAGTAAATTCAAACAAAATTATAAAAACAAGAATTAACAATAACATTAAAAACACACAATTTATGGAAAGTTCACCAAAAACAAGTACAGGATTAAAAGTAGGTTTAGGTATTCTATTAGTATTATTTTTAGGTACAGCATTTTACGCTTCTAAGCTTTACACAGAGAAACAAGAAACTGAAGCAACGTTAATTAGCGATAAGCAACAGGTAATGAACGATCTTAATAATATGGCTAAAGAATATGATGCAGCCATCGCAGATAGTGAGGTTAAAAATCAAGATTTAATTTCTGCTAGAGGTCGCATCCAAGGATTAATGGATTCTTTAAAAGTATCTCAGAATAGTGTGAACAGTTTATGGAGATACAAGAAAAAATATATGGCTTTAGAAGAAGAAATGGATATTTTACTTGTAGAGAACGATCGTTTAAAAGGTGAAAATGAATTATTAGCAACGTCTTTAGATAGTACGCAAGTACAATTGGCAGAACGTACAATGTTTACAGATTCATTATTAGTACAAAATACTGAGTTAGCTACTGTTGTAGAAGATGCAGCAGCACTACAAACTGTTGGTTTAATAGGAATGGGAGTTATAGAAAGGAGTAGTGGGAAACAAATACCAACTGAGCGCGCTAGACGCAGTGATAAGATTAAAGTATGTTTCTCCATTGCTAAGAATAAATTAACCGAAGCAGGTGACAAAGAATTGTATGTACAAGTCATAGATCCTAACAATAATGTTTTAGGATCAAATAATCAGGTGCAATTTGAAGATCAAGTATTAAACTATAGTTTGATGAGCCGTTTTAACTATGAGAATAGAACATTACAAATTTGTGAGTATATTTCACAATTAGATGATTCTAAATTTGAGAAGGGTACTTATAGAATCAGTGTATTTAATGACAAAGAATTAATGTCATCTTCAGAATTTGTTTTGAAATAATATTGACAGTTTGATTGGTTGATAGCAGAAGCCGGAAGTTTTACTTTCGGCTTTTTTAGTTATAACAATTGTCCATTTATAATAATTTGTTCGACAGGGTTATGTGCAAAGGTATAAGGAATCTCAGTATAATCATTTAGTGGCTTAGTGATTATAAGATTTGCTTTTTTCCCTCTTGTTATACTACCATACATATTACTAATACCCATGGCATATGCACCATTTATTGTTGCTGCATTAATCGCCTCTTCTGGTGTCATTTTTAGTTTTACACAAGCTGCACTTACTACAAAATTCATATTACCGCTTGGTGCAGAACCTGGATTGTAATCTGTAGCAATTGCTAGAGGTAAACCAGCATCTATTAAAGCTCTTGCAGGTGTATAAGGAATACTCAAAAAGTATGAGCAACCAGGTAAAGCCACAGGTATGGTTTCTGTGTTATTTAAAGCTTCAATATCTGAGTCATTCAATTCTTCTAAATGATCTACGGATAAAGCATTGTATTTTGTACCTAAAGCAATTCCTCCCAAAACATTAAATTGATTAACATGAATTTTTGGACGTAAGTGATGCTCTAAGCCGGCTTTAAGAATAGCTTCAGTATCATTAATATCAAAATATCCCTCTTCGCAAAACACATCAATATAATGTGCGATGTTTAATTTTGATGCTTCTGGTATTAATTGTTCTGTAATGAGTTTTATATAATCTTGTTTGTTGTCTTTGTATTCTTTCGGAATAGCATGTGCAGCAAGTAATGTTGGAATAATAACGGCCAGACTTTCTTGCTTAATCCGTTTGATTACGCGTAGCATTTTTAATTCTGCTTCAACAGTAAGTCCGTAGCCCGTTTTAATTTCTATAGCACCAGTTCCCATTGCTATCAATTCATTTACACGTTTTATAGATTGTGCATACAAATCATCTTCTGATGTTTTTTGTAGTAGTTCAGCTGAATTTAAGATGCCACCACCTTTATTCGCTATTTCAGCATAGGTTAAACCGCTAATACGGTCTACAAACTCAGAAGTTCTATTACCAGCGTAAACGGTATGTGTATGAGAATCGCACCAAGAGGGTAATACAATCTTACCTGTTGCATCAATTGTAGTTTCTGCTTCCATGTCCTTACAATCTTCCATTTTACCAAATTCAATAATAGTATCGTTTTCAATATAGAGATAGGCATTTTCTAATATAGGTAGTGTTTTCATGTCCGCACCTTTTAAGATATTAACATTAGCTTCATGGACTTGAAGTAGTTGTTTAATGTTGGTAATTAGAATTGACATAGTGAATGGCTTTGTGTAAAGATTGCTATTTTTTTGAACAAAAAAAAACGCTTTTCATATTTAAAAAGCGTTTTTCATTAATTTATGTCTAGTTTAAAATAGTTTATAACCAAATCTTAACCCTAAAGTTGGACTTAATCCGCCATCATTAAAATCGAAATCAGATAAGTATCCAATACCAACATGTAAATCAAAAAGAAACTGTTTTCCTAATGGTCTTTGAATTCCCCAATGTAATTCTGTAAGTAAAGTTTGGTTTAAATCTATGGTAGTGTCATTACCAAAACTATATTTAGCTTGTAAACCAATATAATTCCCAGAATTATCTAGGGTACTACGGCCTTTATTCGTGCGTTTCTTACGATTGTATAAAAAACTTAAGTTCAGAGGTTATATAAGGTGCAGGGATTTCGAGATAAAGTGTATAGTTAAGATCACTTCCGCGTTTACTAGATCCCATACCTAAACCTATACTGTTTTCCCAAACAAAATTTTGAGATACCGGTAACTCATTGGTGATTTCTAAACCATGAAGACCTAAATTTAGTCTCGTAAAACTATCTAAAGACGCAGTATCTTCACTTTGACTAAAGCCAATACTAGCCATTAATAAAATGGCAATTAAGAGTATTTTTCTCATGGATTCTTATTTTAAACTGCCAACCATGTTTTCAGGTTTTACCCAGTCGTCATAGTCCTCAGCAGTAACATAACCTAAATTTACAGCTTCTGTTTTTAGCGTTGTTCCGTTTTTATGAGCTGTGTTTGCAATTTCTGCCGCTTTGTAATACCCAATTTTAGTATTTAAGGCAGTTACTAGCATTAATGAGTTATTCAGTAATTCTTTAATTACGGCATGGTTTGGTTCAATACCACTCGCGCAATTTTCATCAAAACTTACACAAGCATCTCCAATTAATTGTGCTGATTGTAAAATATTAGCAGCCATCATTGGTTTAAATACATTAAGCTCATAATGGCCTTGTGTACCAGCAACAGTTATGGCAACATCATTACCCATAACTTGTGCACAAACCATAGTTAAAGCTTCGCATTGTGTTGGGTTTACTTTGCCTGGCATAATAGAACTTCCTGGCTCGTTTGCCGGAATATTAATTTCGCCAATACCAGAGCGTGGGCCAGAAGCCATCATTCTAATATCATTTGCTATTTTATTTAAGGACACTGCCAATTGCTTTAAAGCTCCATGTGTTTCTACAATAGCATCATGTGCCGCTAAAGCTTCAAATTTATTTTCTGCTGTTACAAATGGTAAGTCTGTAAATTCAGCAATATATTTTGCAACCAAAACATCGTAACCTTCTGGAGTATTTAATCCTGTTCCAACAGCAGTTCCACCTAAAGCTAATTGACTTAAATGTGCTAACGTATTTTGTAATGCTTTTAAACCGAAATCTAATTGTGCGACATAACCCGAAAATTCCTGACCTAACGTTAAAGGCGTCGCATCCATTAAATGCGTACGACCAATCTTAACCACATTTTTAAATGCGATAGATTTATTATGCAATGTGTTACGTAATTGAATGACTCCAGGCATCGTATTTTCTACAACTTTCTTGTAAGCTGCAATGTGCATGCCAGTAGGGAAGGTGTCATTAGACGATTGTGATTTATTAACATCATCATTTGGTTGAATTGTTTTCTCTCCTTCTCCAATAACGTGTCCTGCGATTTGGTGTGCTCTATTAGCAATCACTTCGTTAGCATTCATATTACTTTGGGTACCAGAACCGGTTTGCCAAATGACTAATGGAAACTGATCGTCGTGTTTGCCTTCTAAAATTTCATCACAGACTTGTGCAATTAAATCGCGTTTCTCTTTAGAAAGCACGCCTAAATCACAGTTGGTATATGCAGCTGCTTTTTTAAGATATGCAAAGCCGTAAACCACTTCTAAAGGCATAGATGCTGGTGCGCCAATTTTAAAGTTGTTACGAGAACGTTCTGTTTGTGCTCCCCAAAGTTTATCAGTAGGCACTTTGACGTCGCCCATGGTATCTTTTTCTATTCTGTAATTCATAATGTTTTAGTTTTTAAAAGCCTTACAAAATTACTGATTTTGTAGGTCTTTAGGAATTGAAAAGTGGGTTTTGTTTTAACAGAATTATATCTAAAAGTTGATAACTTTTGTATAGTTGTAATTTACAAAGTCTTGATAATTTATGATTTAAAAACTAACTTTCATTATTATATGATATAAGTCCTTGAAGCAGATTCATATCATTATGTTCTCTGTAATTAAATAGCCGAGCCAAACAGAAATTCTTAAATTGAATATTAAGGCAATTTTCAGAAGCTAAATGGGAGAATAATTTACTGGATAACTTAAAATATTTGCAGTTTTTAAATATCAGTAAAATATAAAACTCGTAAAAACGTTCTACTTTTAATCATATTTAAAACAGAAATAAAATGAAAATTTTAGTCATCGGAATATTTTTGTTGCTATTCAATTCTTGTAGTAAAGACAATGATGATTCAACATTAATAGCCAATCCAAGTGGTAATTCCATAAATAAAATAATGGCTTTAGGCGCATCTCGTGTTGCAGGTGATAGACCTGAATATGAGAGTTTCAGATATGAGCTTTGGAAAGACTTGACGGAAAATAATTGGACATTTGACTATACAGGAACTCAATTAGACGAAGCATCTTACCCACTAGTTAACAATCTTAGTTTCGATACTGACCACGAAGGAAGAGGTGGTTGGACTTCAGGAGAAATTTTAAATGTCATTACTAATTCGCTTAATCTAACAGGGCCGCCAGATATTGTACTTTTTAGCACACCAGGTGGTAATGACGCCTTACAAAACTTACCTTATAACCAAGTGCTATTAAATATAAAAGCAATAGTTGTTGCGTTGCAAAATGCAAATCCTGAAGTAACTATAATCATAGAACAAGGAGCACCTGCAAGGTCTGATGCAATGACACCCGAATTAACAAATTATTTCAATCAGCTGAAACAAGATGTATTGACAATTGCCACAGAGAGTTCTACAACGTCATCACAAATTATTGCTATAGATATGTTTACAGGCTTTACAGATTCTTTATTTGCAGATGAGGTACACTACAATGAAGCTGGTGCTAATTTTATAGCCAGTAGATATTATACTGTACTTGTAAATATTTTGGAAGAATAAAAATTACAGAGAACACCGTATAAAATTAATTGCTGGTTTTAGCCTATTTACGAAAGTCCTAGTGGACTTTATATTTGTGTTCTATTTATTAACTTTAGTGCTTTAAACACGCAACTAATTTTATACACAAGCATTTAGCTTTAAATCTCAGACAAAATCTAATTCTAGTTTGTTAAACAGATTATGAAGCACAAGGCTTTATTTTACCATTTGTGTATTAATTGTATAGATTTTCCAGTTTATGAAAAGATTTAATATTTAGGCTACAGGTTTTTCTTTTGTAAAACTATTTCAACCCTAAACAACCACTATAGATTTTGTTGGTGTTTTTAGTTTAAACTGGGTAAGTAAATACGGAAGCTTATTTTAGTAAAAATTAGAATAAATTTATGTTTGTTTTAAATTAAAAGATTCTATCGTATCTTGAGTTCAAAAGAAAAAAATTATGTTTATAAAAATTCCTGAAAAATATCAAATTAAAAAAACCGTAAATCAAAACACATATTTAGTAGATGGTGAATTAAAACAATGGACTGGAGAAACATCGGAAGTTTTTTCTACAATATCTTCAACTGAAAGCTATAAGCCAACTTTATTAGGGGTCATTCCAACCTTAGGAGCTAAGGAAGCAATTGCTGCTCTAGATTCTGCGGATGATGCTTACAACAGAGGGCAAGGTCTGTGGCCAACAATGACCGTTGAAGAGCGAATTTTGTGTATGACTGCATTTGTAGAACAAATGAAAACAAAGCGAGATGAGGTTGTTAAATTATTAATGTGGGAAATAGGTAAAAACTTACCAGACTCAGAAAAGGAATTTGATAGGACAGTAGAGTACATCTACGATACTATTGAAGATTATAAACAAATGGACCGTGATAGTGCGAAATTTGTAAAAAACAGCAATGTAAATGCCCATATTAGAAGAGGTCCATTAGGCATAGTGCTTTGTTTAGGGCCTTATAATTACCCATTAAATGAAACCTTTGCACTTTTAATACCTGCATTAATAATGGGGAATACAGTTGTTTTTAAACCAGCAAAAATTGGTGTTTTATTGTTAAGTCCTTTACTAGAAGCGTTTCAGAATAGTTTTCCTAAAGGAGTCGTAAATATTATTTATGGTAGAGGAAGGACAGTAGCAAGCCCAATTATGAAAGACGGACGCGTTGATGTTTTAGCCCTTATCGGAAATAGTACATCTGCAAACGCTTTACAAGATGTACATCCAAAAAGTAATCGTTTACGAATGGTGCTAGGTCTAGAAGCTAAAAATCCAGCAATTGTTTTAGAAGATGCAGACTTAGACTTAGCTATAGATGAATGTATAGTAGGCGCGACTTCTTTTAACGGTCAACGCTGTACGGCTTTAAAAGTATTATATGTGCATGAAGCTATAGTTGGGGAATTTAACCGTCGATTTGCTAAAAAAGTGGATGCGCTTAAATTTGGCAATCCTTGGGAAGATGGATCAAAATTGACGCCACTACCTGAACCTGGAAAACCTGCATATATTCAAGAACTTATTGATGATGCTACTGAAAAAGGAGCGAAAATCATTAACAAAAAAGGTGGCGAAATAACTGATAATTATATTTATCCTGCAGTTTTATATCCGGTTACTAAAGATATGCGCGTGTATAAAGAAGAACAATTTGGACCCGTAATACCTGTGATCGCATTTTCTGATATTGAAGAACCTTTAGATGATATGGCTGCTTCTAACTATGGGCAGCAAGTAAGCTTATTTGGAAAGGATGTAAAAACATTAGCACCGCTAATTGATACTTTGGTGAATTTGGTATGCAGAGTTAATCTTAATAGTTCTTGCCAACGGGGACCAGATGTATATCCATTTACCGGCCGAAAAGACTCAGCTGTAGCAACGCTTAGTGTACATGACGCATTGCGTTCGTTTTCTATTAGAACATTTTTAGCATCTAAAGACAATGCTTATAATAATGCCATATTAAAAGATTTACTAAATACTAAATCTTCAAATTTTGTAAGAACAGACTATATTTTATAAATATTACGTAGTTTTAATACGTCGGTTTATATCAATATAAAGAAATTAAGTATGCGAATAGATTTCATATTTAAATGAACGCTATTCGCTGCCTTTTTTACCGGAACCCGTTTTTAATTTAATATAGTTACATATTCTTGTTTTGTGTCATAATCTTAGATTTTTGTTTAATATGCTCTATCAATTTAGTTTTTAAATTAACCAAAGTTTTATGTTATTTTATAACTTAAGTCTTAAACAACAACTATAATAATTTTTAAACTATTTTAGCTTTGTCTTCAATAATCTAAAAGATTACCAAATCAGACATATATGGATCAAAACCAAGAACTTATAAATAAGTTAATTGAAAAATTAGAATTTCTTTATAAAAAGCAATCTGAGTTTTCTTCCGAAATGGACAGTCTTAAAGAACAGTTATACCTACTACAATCTGGTAATACTGAAGAAAAGCATGTTGCTAGTAAAGAAGAGTCAACTGCAACACTATTACAGGTTACCAAAGAAGAATCTCCTGTTGCTCCAAAAATTGAATTGGAAGAGCTTCCAAGAGTTAAAATAAAACCAGCTTCTCAAGTCAATTTACCAACTGACGAAAAACCAAAAGCTAGCTATTCAGCTTTTAAAACGCCAAAATCTAAGTCGAGTTTAGAGAAGTTTATAGGTGAAAATATTCTTAACAAAATAGGAATTATCACCACCATAATTGGTGTTGCTATTGGTGCAAAATATTCTATTGAAAATGAACTAATTAGTCCATTAACACGAATTATTTTAGGTTATCTCATGGCTATTGGTTTACTCGGTTTTGGTGTAAAACTAAAAAATAAGTATGAAGCTTACAGTGCTGTTTTAGTCAGTGGCTCTATTGTCATTCTATACTTTATCACCTTTTTTGCATATAACTTTTACGATTTAATTCCGCAGTTACCAACGTTTGCTTTAATGGTTGTTTTTACTGCCTTTACGGTAGTTGCAGCTATTAGTTATAACAGACAGGTTATAGCACACATTGGCTTAGTTGGTGCGTATGCAGTTCCGTTTTTATTGAGTGATGGATCTGGTCGTGTTGAGATAATGTTTAGTTATATGGCTATTATTAATGTTGGGATACTAATCATCTCATTCAAAAAACATTGGAAACCGCTTTATTATTCTGCTTTCATTTTTACTTGGCTAATTTTTTCGACTTGGTATTTATCAGATTATAATCCTGAGACACAGTTCAATTTAGCTTTAGGTTTTCTTTTCTTGTTCTTCACTATATTCTACATCACATTTTTAGCTTATAAAATGCTAAAAAAAGAAACATTTCAATCTAGTGATGTCATCTTACTTCTTGTTAATTCATTTCTGTTTTACGGTTTTGGTTATGCTATTTTAGATGATAACACAACAGGGTCTCAACTGTTAGGCGTGTTTACGCTCTTTAATGCAGTAATTCATTTTATAGTTAGTGTGCTATTTTATAAGAAAAAATTAGGCGATAAAAACCTATTCTATTTAGCATCTGCCATGGTATTGGTGTTTATTACGATTACAATTCCGGTGCAATTAAATGGTAATTGGGTAACGCTTTTATGGGTTAGTGAAGCTGCATTGTTATTCTGGTTAGGAAGAACTAAAGGAATTAAAGTTTACGAAAAGTTATCGTATCCATTAATGGTTTTGGCCTTTTTAAGTATGGTGCAAGATTGGTCGTCGGTTTATGATTTTAATTATAGTAATACAGCTGATAATTATATTAACTCTATTTTTAATATTCATTTTTTAACATCGTTATTATTTGTTACTGCTTTTGGTTTTATAGTCTGGATTTATAGAAAAAAAGAATATGTGTCTGCATTTGATGCTGATTCAAAAATCAATAAACTGCTGTCTTATGCGATACCTACGTTATTAGTGTTTAGTGCGTATTATGCGTTTAGACTAGAAATTGAAATGTATTGGAATTCATTATTCTATAATGCTACTGTAGAAGTTAATACTGGTGACACATATAAAAATAGTATTAAAAATTACGATTTATGGGATTTCAAATCTATTTGGGTTATTAATTATTCCTTATTGTTTGTAACGATATTATCATTTATAAATCTTAAATATTTAAAAAATAAAATTTTAGAGAAAACAGCAATAGGACTGACTGTTGCCACGATTTTTATTTTCTTATCGCAAGGTTTATATGCTTTTAGTGAATTGATAGAGAGTTATTTAAATCCTTCAGAATATTTTATTAAAGACAGTTTTTATATATGGATTCGCTATGTTTCATTTCTGTTTTTGGCTCTAGCACTGTATATGTGTTATAAATTTATGAGGCGTAACGGTACTGACCGTAGATATAAAATAGCGTACGATTTTATTTTGCATGTTTCTATTTTATGGACACTTAGCAGTGAGCTGATTCATTGGATGTCTATTTTTGAATCTATGCAATCTTATAAATTAGGTTTGAGTATACTTTGGGGAATTTATTCATTCTTGTTAATTACTTTTGGTATCTGGAAAAACAAAGTGTATCTGCGAATTGGTGGTATGGCACTTTTCGGTATTACACTGATTAAGTTGTTCTTTTATGATATTTCGCATCTTAATACCATATCAAAAACTATAGTGTTTGTTTCACTTGGTTTATTGCTTTTAATTATTTCGTTTTTATATAATAAATACAAAAACAAAATTACTGATGATGTTGAATACTAAGCTATTTATAGCTTTTCTTATTGGCTTTACTGCGCTTTGTTCTGCGCAAATAGAAACTTATACTTATAAAAGAATAGTATCTGAGGTTAATGACGAGTGGCATAAAATTACCTTACCTAATGCTGTTTTTGAAAAGATGAATTCCAATTTTTCTGATCTTAGAATTTATGGCGTTACTGCTAAAAATGACACGATTGAAGCACCTTATTTACTGAGAATACTTTCTGAAAAAGTAGTGCATAATAGTATTGCATTTGATATTATTAATAAAACAAAAAGTGATGATGGTTATTATTTTACGTTTCAATTAAATGCTGAAGATGCCATCAATCAAATCGATTTAAACTTCAATGATCAAAATTTTGATTGGAAAGTAGTCTTGCAAGGGAGTCAAAACCAACAAGAATGGTTTACTATATTAGAGGATTATAGAATTCTATCTCTTAAGAATGCAACTACCGATTTTAAGTTTACAAAACTCACGTTTCCGAAAGTAAAATATCGTTTTTTTAGAGTTTTAGTTAAAAGTGAGCAACAACCAAAATTGCAATCTGCTCAACTTTCAAAACATATAATTTCAGGTGGTAGTATTATCAATCATACCATTAAAAATATTGAAACTACAGATAATAAAGAGGATAGGAGTACAGCGATAAATTTAGAATTACAGCAACCTGTATCAATGAGTAACTTAAGTGTTAGCATTGGTGATACATTCGATTATTACAGGCCTATAAAAATTGAATATAGAAGTGATAGTATTAGTACTGAAAAAGGGTTAAAGTATCAATATCGAACGATTACAAACGGAATCTTAAATTCTCTGGAGACCAATAATTTTAAATTCTCAAATACGATTGCAAAACATATTAAAATCACCATATTTAACGGAGATAATCAAGCGCTGTCTATTGATGGTATTTCTGTAAAAGGCTTTGAATATCAATTGATTGTAAGATTTACAGAGCCAGCAGATTACACCTTTGTTTATGGTAATACTTTAGCAAAACAACCTAATTATGATATTAATAGGTTTGCGGCAAAAATCCCTAAAAATTTAAACGCTTTAAAGCTTGAAGCCGAAGAAGTTATATCGAAAAAAGAAGCATCTAAAGTAAAGCCACTTTTTGAAAACAACTATTGGCTTTGGGGAATAATTATCGTGGTTATTCTGTTTTTAGGCGGTTTTACGTTGAAGATGTTGAAGAAAGACTAAGTGTTTTAATCAACAATCTTACCATCTACCATAGTGAGCTTACGATCAGCCATATTAGCTAATTCTTGGTTATGCGTTACTATAACAAACGTTTGTTTAAACTCGTCTCTTAGTTTAAAAAATAGATTGTGTAATTGATCTGCAGATTCGCTATCTAAATTCCCTGAAGGTTCATCTGCAAAGATAATATTTGGTTGATTTATTAATGCTCTAGCCACAGCAACACGTTGTTGCTCGCCTCCAGACATACTATTTGGTTTATGATGTAGGCGATCACTTAAGCCTAAATACGCTAGTAATTCTTTAGCTCGTTTTTCAGCATCTTGCTTGGAGGTGTTATTTATAAACGCAGGAATACAAACATTTTCTAAGGCTGTAAACTCTGGTAATAATTGATGAAATTGAAATATAAAACCAATATTTTTATTTCTAAACTTAGCCAAAGCTCTATCATTTAAATCTTTAATAGATTGGTCGTTAATTATGAGTTCAGTTTCAGAGGTGTAATCGGGTTTATCTAATGTGCCTAGAATTTGTAACAAGGTAGTTTTACCAGCACCGGAAGCACCAACTATAGATATGATTTCACTTTCTGAAATAGTAATATTAACTCCCTTTAAGACTTTTAGATCTTTATAAGCTTTCTGAATGTTTTTTGCGGAAATAATGGTTTTACTCATACAAACGTGAAAATAATACTTAATGTATTAACCCACAATATTAAGATGTAGTTTTGCCTTTGAAGATTGATTTAATGCCATTAAAATCAATAAAATATTGCAGACGTAGAGAAAATGTATGCTGAACAGGTTGATTAAATAAAAGATCTAAACTTTGATTAAAGTTGTCTTCTACATTTTCATCATTACTAAATAATTGATTACGGTACAAGACCGTTAAAAAACTACCTTGTACAAACTGCCAAGAGTAACTCAAATCTATATTCCAAGTACTAAAGTTAATATTAGGATTATTACTAATATTATCAACTGTGTAACCAGAGTCGGTAGTTAAACGGCCATTATCTAAGAGTGTAAAAAGTTGATTGTCATAAGCTACAGTATCCCAGTAATGTCTAAAACTTAATGCTAATGAATGAAAAGGATTAAAGTTATAATTACCAGAAAGTGTGTTTGTAAGGCGTTGCCTATTACGTTCCCCAAAAACAGCTTCGTCATTTTCTCGTGTAGCATAACCTCTGTCACCATTTCTAAAGTCGAAGTTTAGCCCATAAGACAGTAATAATTTATCACTAACTCTTACCCTTGGTTCAATTTCAAAGTCATAACGAAAAAAGTCTCTGCCATCTTCAAAAAGGGTACCTATATTAGCTCTTAAATCTATAGCAAAAACGCGGTTATAATTTGAAGAAAACCAACCGCCTGTACTTACAGAATTTTCAAAAATAAAAGCCCTTCCGTCTCTAGATTCAAAAAAATCGAATTGCTCGCCTGGTTCTACATTTAATCTAAAACCATACGCATCTAATTTTATAGTAGAGGCTCGGTAACCACCACCAAAATTCACTCTAGCAAATACATTTGGATCTACTAATCTCCTATAATTAAAAAAGGCATTAATTCTATAGCTATTAAGCTTTCCTGAGGGTTCAAAAGTCTCATAAGAGACATCAGTGCCAAAATCATTTTGATTATTTCTAAGGTTAAGGCCTAAGTCATTAATATTATATTTTGTGTCTGCGTATCTGTGGTCAAAACTATACCTTAAGTTACCATGTACTTTACCAACAAATAAAAAACTACTAAACCCGGTTTCTAAATCTGAATTTTGGTAATTGACGTTACTCATTCTCAGTTCGGTATTAATTCTATAGGTATTTCTTTTATTGATAAGGTCTGCTACTAAAGCCGTGGCATTAGCATCTCTAAAACTTCCTTCTCTGGTAACATTAGTATTAATTAAACTTACGGATGAATTTCCATTAAATTGCTGATCGACCACCAAAATATTGTAATTGGTAAAAGGTTCAACAACTTCACTCCGTTTTTCACCTGTCTCAGTGTTTGTGACTGATGCTTCTGTTTTTTCTGTTATAGCGTTAAAAAAACCAATTCCTAGTCCTTCTTTAGTTCTACCAGAAACTTTAAGAGCGTTTAATACCTTAACCTCATTTGGGACATTAGCCTCTTCATTTTCATCTAATTCTAATTCTCCGCTTGGTGCGTTACCTATACGTCTTGAAAAGAATAGCCCACCTTTAGAAAATAAATCTACCCCTTCTGTAAAAAATTGCCGTTGCTCTGAGAAGGTTTGTTCAAAAGGACCAAGGTTTAAAACGACATTATCAAAACCTGCTTGACTAAAATCTGGAACTAACGTTGCGTCTAAAGTAAAGTTATCTGTAATACCGTATTTAACATCCATTCCGAAGGTTAAATTGGTGTCTGTTTGGCCGTCAAAATTGTTTATAATTCCGGTAGAAAACGGGTAAAGATTTAATCTTACAGGTGGTTTAATGCCATCTAAGCCTGTAAGTTCACCATGATAAAGTCCAATATTTCCTTGTGTAGGATCTATTGTATTCCAGCTATATTGAGAACGTTCGCGTCTATATTGTCTTTGAAATTGTAAACCCCAAGTTGGTTTTTCTTGATCTTCAAAACGTAAGGTTCTGTATGGTATTTCTATCTCAATAACCCAACCATCATCAACGATTTGAACAGCACTTTGCCAAACCGCATTCCAGCTAAAATCTTCTCCAATACTTGGATTGGCAATAGCATCTGCTTGTTGACCAGAACTAAATACGACAAAATGAGTATCGTTTTGAGAATCGTTATTGGGATTTAATACGACACGCAAAAAATCGGCTTGACCAAAATTATCACGAGACGTTAGTTGGCTCATTATTTTAGTAGGATCGTCGTATAAATAAGCACCTACATAAATAGCGTTATCGTCGTAAGTTATTTTTACTTCGGTACGCTGATTTTTATCTCTTAAATTTCCTATTTCTGGTTGAAACTGAACAAAATCGGTAGCAATATCTGCTTCAGCCCAAAAACTTTCATTTAAAATACCATCAATTTTTGGAGCTTTATTTGTGCGCGAAATATTTAGTACTTTTTTGTCTTGGGATAAACTAATATTACTAAAAAAAAGTAGGACTATAATAATAAGTGAAGAACGTAAGTTCATATCAAATTGATGAATTTTAATATCTTATTTAGGTTACAAATAAATAAGAATTTATTGGAACTTTTGGTTGTGCAAATTTACATTGTCACTTTAACCTTTGCTCCTAATTAAAAGTTAAAATGCTTTACGGCATGTTACCGCAATCTTCTATTGACCTGACAGTATTTAATTTTGGAATACTTATTGCTCATTATAATGTATTAATACTTTAAAATTATAAATGAAAAAATACCATAAACTACTATTGGGTTTGCTTTTTGATGCTGCAGGCTTTGTCTCTTTTTTAATACCCGGAATTGGAGAATTCTCTGATATAATTTGGGCACCAGTTTCTGCTTGGTTAATGACCAAACTATACAGAGGTAAAACAGGAAAAATTGCAGCAGCAGTTACTTTTGTTGAAGAAGCATTACCATTTGCTGATGTCTTACCTTCATTTACTTTAATGTGGTTATATACCTATGTTATAAAAACTAAAAAAAATAACTGAGAAGAATAGACTACAATAATTTTCTAATAGCAATAAAAATAAAAATCATTGCTGAGTAGCCTATGAAAAACGGAATGATATAGCCTTTTAGTCCTGCAACAAGCATAATAGCAATAATTAGAAGTTGAAAGCCTAAACCAAAAGTTGAAATTGCGGTCATTAACCATTTTGGGAATATTTTTCCATTTGAAGCATTTTTATCTAAATAGTAAATAGCCTTATCAAAACCACCATAAAAAATCTTGTATAGTTTAAATAAAATATCAACATTACTTTGCTTTTCACCTTTTAATGCTATGGGTGTTGTGTCTTCAAATATCCTGCTAGTAGTGTCACCATTAAATTGATTTCTTAAAATCACATAATAATAATTGTATAGTGTTCCTTGAAGCTGTATTCCTAAAAAGGCCAAGATACACCACCAAATATTAGAGTCTGTAATATGCCATAGCGCTAGTAAAATGATAGCATTTAGTATAATGTCTGATACCGAGTCTAAATACCGACCAGTATAGGATGGTGTGTTTTTAATACGTGCTAATTCACCATCAGCAGCGTCGAGGATAGATTTAAATATAAGAAAAAAAGCTGCTAGCCAATAATAGCCTAGCAATATAAACATTACACCAATTAAGCCAGAAATTATAAAGCCTATGGTTACATGTACTGGTGTAAATTGTGTATTCTTTAGAGCATGAGAAATAACTCTTGCTATTGGTCTTCCATAATCAGAAAGATCAATAAATTTATGCTCTTTTGGTAATTTTGACATTTAAGTTTGTCATAGTAAAAAGTCTTTAGGAATATACCTAATATTCAAAATCAGTTTTGTGTAATTTTATGTAATCTATAGTTAAGCCAACAATATCTTCCTTAGAATTAACTAAATCTAACTCTAAGTTAGACCATAATTCTAAATCCTTTATTTGTAATTTTTCCATAAACTGCCTGCGCGAAATAATATCTTTTGGCACAGGCAATTCTGGAAATATTCTCAAAGCTTTATCTATTACATTAACAGTTTCATTAGCATTAATTGCAGTAAATGCTTTCAACACTTCATGTGAAAATTCACCTGAAGTATTGAAAAAGAAACCATAAAGACCTTCATTGTTAATTTCACTTTCAAAAATATCTATGAAGACAAAGGTTTTTTCTGACTCCGTTAAGTTTTGAAATGATTTATTTTTATCCGCTTTATTCCAGATGACAGTACCAACAAGTTCTATTATGTCAGTGTCTTTTGTTTGGTTTAAAGAGAAATCAATTTCGGTCATTACTATTTACTAAATTTGAATTTGCAAATATACATTAATATATGATGCAAAAATCTTAGTTTTCTACTGTAAAATTAAACACGACTTCAATGTCAGTTTCACCACCAGCATTAGCAATTAAGCCTTCGTTAACTCCTTCTGCATCTTTGCTTGGCTCATGACGTAATGTTACTATAACGGTATTATCTGTGCCTGCAACACCAGAATTAAAACTAAAGTCAACACCAATTGGGTTGCCATTTCCGTCTAAATCGTTGTATGTAATTGTACTTCCCGAGCTTCCTGTAAGTGCATAGAAAACTTGGTGCTCATCTGCTTCTTCTAATACTTCTAGCGTGACGTCTTCTGCAGGACTATCAATTTCATTCAAAAACTGAACAGATCCAGTATATTGTGTTGATGCTAATATGGTACCCATCGTTGTTATTATTGGTGCATCTGGTCCATCGGCACCATCTAAATCTTGACTTTGTATAACTACAGAAGAACCAGTTGTTATAGGGCTCAATTCAAAGCGAACGGTTGTAATGACTTCTTCTTCGTTTACAACGTCTGGATTGTCATCATCTGAACACGATGAAAAAGAAATTGCTAAAGCTGCTAAAATTGAAAGTGTTTTATAAGTTTTCATAATAAAAAATGTTTAAAAAATTAATAATTGAGTTGTAATTGTAACATCACATTACGGCCTAAATCATCTGAAAAATAGCGGAGTCTATTTAAGTACGCTCTGTATGTTGTGTTAAAAATATTGTTAACGCTAAGCGCTATGTTTAAAATCATTTTTCGTGAAATGTCAAACGACATATCTGAGTAAAAATGAAGTAAGTGGTAAGCAGGTGGAGGTGTACTAATATCTACGAGTTCTGTTGTATTTGTTGAAGCAATAAACACTTCAAAATTATTATCCGGAAATTGTGTTTGCTCCAAAACCCACTCACTTTTTAGTGTAATGCTTAAGTCATTCCATTCTGGTTTAAAAAAATTCACACTATTTATGGTATTAAAAGCAGGCATGTCTATAAGTGGTCTGTTGTCACTTAAATCATTACCTCTTATAAATGCAGATTTATTTGCTAATACAAGATTATCTGTAGCGTTATAATTTAAGCTTACATCAATTCCGAACAATTCTGCATTAGATTGCTTATAATTCCAAACAGGAAAAGCACCCCTTATCGTTTGCTCAATACCAAAAGGTTCTAAATAAATAAAATCATTTATTCTATTATAGAAACCTTCAACAGTTGCGTTAAAATCTGAGTTATTATAGATGTAAGTTAGACCAACTCGGTTAGATAACTCTTGCTTTAATCTTAGTTCGCCCAATTCAATACGTGCTGCAGAATGGTGTAATCCATCACTAAATAATTCTGACGGATTTGGTGGTCTTCTCGATAAACTGTAATTAAATAGAAAGGTGTTTTGGGTATTCAACTTAAATTTAATGCCAGTAGAAGCTGAAATATTATGATAATCAAAAATAGGGTTCGTTAACAATTGTGTGCCCAAATCTTCAATTATAATATCTCCAAAATCTTCATCGTAACCACGTTCTTCCCAACGGCTAGTTCTATAGAACTTCTTTGCATCAATTCTATTAAAATCATAGCGTACTCCAGCATCTATACTTGTGGTTTCGTTAACATACCAATCTACAGTGAGATAAGTGCCAAAATCATACCTGTTATAATCTGGTATTAAGCGTCTTACGCCAGTTTCTGGATTTGCAAAATTATCTTGAAACCTACCCATAAGTCCAAACTTAAATTTGTAATCTGTTTCAGAATCTAGTATAACATCAGTAGTTAGTGTATGCGTTTGTAATGTAAGATCTAAAGCGGGTTTATTTCTGTCATCACCAACACGCACATCGAACTCAAAACGTTGATTGTTTTGATAATCGTACTGCACACTCACTTTACCAAAACTTTGAAATCGCTTATAATATCTCAATTTTGCTAAATGATGGGTTACGTCTTGCTTTGGAGAATTAATAGTAGAACTAAAATCTTCTGTCACTAAAGGTTCTTGACTATTAATTGCATTAACTAAATCTCCAATATTACCAATATGCGAAGCTCTTAAAATTCCGATTTCATTATTCAAATAACTGTAAAATACTTCAAAACCAGATTCAAAAGTATTATAACCAGTATTTACAGAAAAGGCTTTAGTTGCAGATCCTGTATTTGTTAAATAATAATCGGGAGCTTTAAAATCACCATTTTGTTTATAGGTGCCTTGGCCTTTAACAAACCAACCATTGCGATACGTTTTATTTAAATTAGAACTTATAGAAAAAGCTCTACCATTGGTCTGTCCGCTTAAAATAGTATTACCATAAAGTGAGTCTGCTAAAACAATACGAGATGGATTAATAACTATAACACCACCAATGGCGTCACCACCATAGGCTAACGCTCCTGAACCTTTTATAACAGATATTTGTCCGGCAGAATTAATATCTATATTAGGCGCATGTTCAATTCCCCATTCTTGGTCTTGTTGACGTACACCATTATTTACAATTAAAAGACGGCTACTATGCATTCCGTTTATCATTGGTTTAACGATAGTATTACCAGTATTTATTGAAGAAACACCACTAACTTCTTTTAAAGCATCACCAAGATTTAAAGCACTATATTTCTTTAGTGTCTTTTCGCTTATGGTAGTTTCTTGGGCGGTAACTGTTTCTTTTCTACTAGAAGAACCAGTAATAGATACTTCATTTAACTCTTCTACATGATGCTCTAAACGAATCACCTTATAAGTATCACCTTTTATTGTAATACGAATTGTTTTGGTATCGCAAGCAATATGAGAAATCACTAATAATAATTCTTTAGCACAAAGGTTTTCAATTTTGAATTTCCCTTCAGCATCTGAAGTTATATAACGATTCTCAGTTTTTATGAATATTGAAGCTTGCACAATAGGTTCTCCATCGTGAAAATCTTTAACCTCACCCAATAAGGTATATGAACAGTTTTGGCTATAGCTAAATCCAACAGTGATTAGAGCTACAACTAATAAGAGTTGTTTCATTCATCTTTTAATTAATGTAAATAAAATTCTAGATTATTACACTAAAGATGGTGGTCCACGAAGTAAGTACGTTAAGTATTGATTATTTTTATTTACTTCTATATAATGAGAAGTAATTGCTGATGATATTTCAGATTGCTCTAAAGTGAACGATTGAATTTCGAAAAAGAATGCAGTTGTAAGTTTAAATTTATAGAAATCGCAATCAAAATCAGAGGTGTGTAAGTGGCTAGAAGATTCACCTAAACACACTTCGTGCTCGTGATGATTAAAGACATGCATCAGTTTTATGACAGACGGAGTTAGGACAACAAAAACAAGCATTATTGCTAATGCTCTAAATACTGATGCTATAACTGCTTTGATATTCAATCTACAAAACGTTTTAATCCGAACCGTCTCAACATTTTCTTTTCAAATTCCCAGAAAAATTTAAACTGGCCAAAAAGCCAACCAAATGAAACTAAAAGAATTTGATAAAAAACAAGTCCAATGATAATAAATAAAACCCAATATATAATTGGATTTAAGTTTTCTTTAGTAATTCCGATGAGTTTTATTATTGGTCTGCCAATAATAAGTGAAGATGAACCTGTGATGGCAAATACCATGAACACCCGAATTATTTCCCATTTATAATCTAAAACCCATTTTTTTTCTAATTTCTTAAATAGAAATAATAAGAATTTTAGTAGTAGAAAAAAAATAACTATAGCGGTTAGTATCGTTAAAATTAAACCATAGGTTTTTGTAAAAGTATTGGCGATTTTAAAAGCAGAATACCCTAAAATAAGGGTACCAAAAAAGGGAAATAACAACTGCCAATTATGTTGAATTTCCCAAGTTTTTTTAAAGTTTTCCATAGCACTATAAAGGTGCTGCAAATTTACGCTAAATTCTAGGAACGTATCCAGTTAAGCGTGTCTTATATTTTAGCTGAAAGTATACAAAGTAATTATACAACATGTAGTTGACTTCGTAACCATAATCTGTATTAACATCATAATCTACGCGTAGCTCGTATAAACTTTGATCATAAGTTTGAGGTTGCAGATTTCGTTGATTCCAAGATTGAACTAATAACGCGTTTCTGGTTTCTAAAAATTCTTGAGAGTGAAACCCTCTAGGTCTCGCTGTGCCGTATAACCACATATTAAAACCAGGTTCAATAATAAAAATTTCGTAATCATTTTCATCACTACTAATAACAACAGTGTCGCTTTGCACAAGCGCATTTTCTTGATCGTTATTAATTGTTTGATTGCCTTGATAAGATTTACAGCTTGCTACTAAAGCAAGACCAATAATAAAAGGAATAATTTTTTTCATAACATTTAAATATATTAAAAATTTCACAGAGCTAAACAGGTTTTAATCTCATTTAACACTGCAAAGCAATCGTATTTATAGGATATACTCAACCAACAATGCGTTAGGTAGGCGTTTGCTTGAGTGAACGGTACTTCTAAATTAGTGAAAATGAAAAAAGACTCACCTTTACAGTGAGCCTTTTCAATTGTTGAGATAGCAAAATTATTGCTTAATTATTAAGCATTACAGGCATTACAAGCATAGTCACGTGCTCTCCTTCATCTAACCCGTCAATAGGCGTTAGAATACCTGCTCTGTTTGGCAAACTCATTTCTAACTGTACGTTGTCTGAGTTTAAATTGTTAATCATTTCTGTTAAGAAACGAGAATTGAAACCTATTTGCATATCGTCACCTTGATAATCACAAGTTAGACGTTCTTCGGCTTTATTACTGTAATCTATGTCTTCTGCAGATATATTTAATTCTGCACCAGCTATTTTTAAACGTATTTGATGTGTTGTTTTATTTGAGAAAATACTAACACGCCTAACAGAGTTTAAAAACTGTGTTCTAGCGATTACTAATTTATTCGGATTTTCTTTAGGAATAACAGCTTCGTAATTAGGGTATTTACCATCAATTAAACGACAAATTAACACCGAATTTTCGAAAGTAAATTTAGCGTTAGACTCATTATATTCTATCAACACATCATCATCGCTGCCAGCTAATATTCCTTTTAATAAATTTAAAGGTTTCTTAGGCATAATGAATTCTGCAGTTTCGGTTGCACTTACATCATTTCTCGTGTACTTAACTAGTTTATGAGCATCAGTAGCTACAAACGTTAAGTTGTCTTGAGAAAATTGAAAGAAAACACCACTCATTACTGGTCTTAAATCATCATTACCAGCTGCAAAAATTGTTTTACTAATTGCAGTTGCTAAAATATCTCCAACTAAAGTCGTTGTGCTAGCATCTTCAATAGATACTGCATTAGGGAACTCAGCACCATCAGCATATGCTAAAGCATATTTACCATGGTTAGAGCTAATTTCTACGGTATTATTTTCTTCAACAACAAATGTTAGTGGTTGCTCAGGAAACGTCTTTAGTGTATCTAGTAATAGTCTTGCAGGTAAAGCAATACTTCCATCAGTATCACTTTCTACTTCTATTGTAGAAGACATAGTTGTTTCTAAGTCACTTGCTGAAATTGTTAGTTTAGAATGGCTAAGTTCAAATAAGAAATTATCTAATATAGGAAGTGTATTACTGTTATTAATAACACCACCCAATACTTGAAGTTGTTTTAATAAATATGTGCTTGAAACTATAAATTTCATGTTGAGTATATAAAGGTTTATTCTTTGAATTCTTAATTACAAATATATCTTAATAGAAAGGTTTTATAAAACAAACTTATTAACAAAGTGTTCTATAGAAAGCTTAAAAATGGTCGTGCGATAGACTAAAATTTATGAGGTGTATTTACGTTTTCTCAAATAGTTGAAAATAAAACCAAATAAAGCTAAAAGTAAAAGCGGAAGTAAAATATTTATAACCTGCCATTTGCCTTTCTCTTCTTTAATTTTTTTCGAATCTAAGAAGGCAATACTAATTTCTTTTGTTCTAATGTTTATAAGTCCTGTGTCGTCTAAAAGGTAATTAATGGTATTAAGCAAGAATTCTTTATTTCCGAATGCTTTTCCTGTGAGTTTGTCAAAACCTAATTCTTGTGGCCTGTTTCTAACAACTTCGTTTTTAATAACATCGCCATCAGATATAACAACCATTTTTGTAGCAGAACTTTTCGACTTAAAATTATTTACCTTAAATGGTAGTACGCGCTTGTCGTAAACTGATGTGAATTCTCCCTCTAATAAAACAGCTAAATTTTGTGACCCCAGATTATAGGTTGCTTCATCTGGTGTTTTAGTAACATTAGCTAAAGATATGGTGTTCGGCGCACCTTCTAATTTAGATCGTGGAGAACTTTGTAGTAATATAGATTTAGTAACATTATTTTTTAAAGTATCTATCGGACTAGCAAAATCATATTTTACTAAGTTTAAATTCTTAGTAATAGGATGGTTTGGATTAGAAGCTGCCAATGGTGAATACTGCCACTGTATAGGCTGTAATTGCGCTTTTTCACCTTCGCCAATGGCTAACATAATTGGAGCTGAATAAAGATCTTTAACTAAGCTAGGGTTTATTCTAATGCCGTATTTAAAGAAAAAATCGTTCAGTCTTAAATCGCGCATTATAGAAATACCAGTACCAGCATCATTATATAAACTGTCTTTGTCCATAACAACCGATTCCGTTAACCACAAACTTTTTCCACCACTCATGGTGTACTGGTCTAAGACTAATTTTTCGTTTTCTGTAAATGCTACGCTTGGCTTTGCAGAAACAATTAAATCATATTCTTTTAACTTGTCTAACGTGCCTTGCGGATTGTTAGCAACACTGTCTAGTGTGAATTGCGCTAAATTATAATACGGTTTTATCGTTTTTAAAAAGTCTGCGATATAGATATCTTCTAATTGGCCATTGCCCTTTAAAATGGCAATCTGTTTTGCTTTGGCATTTACGAGTTTACTAAATCCGTCAGCAAAAGCATATTCTAAAGATTGCACCGAATTATTAATCTGTTCTTGTAAGCCTTGTGTAATACTTCTTTTTAAAAGCGGAATTTTAACCCTTTCGTCTTTATAGCTAGCATAAGCCCAAGGAAAAATAATCTCTTGTGTTACTTTGCCTATGCTATTGTCGGTATTAATATAAGGTTCTAATCCAGATTTAGATAACTCTTCAATATTACGTTGTCGTGTAGATTCGTCTTCAATTGGATTTATATAGTTGATAAATATTTGATCTGTTTCTAATTGAAATTCATCTATAATTTGTTTCACTTCAGTTTGAAGTAATCTAAATTCAGAAGGAAAATCTCCTTCTAAAAACACATCTATAATTAAAGGAGAATCTAAGGTGCTAATCAATGATTTTGAAGGATCAGATAATGTATATCGACTATCTTTTGTTAAATCAAAACGACTGTATATCTTACTTGCAATAACATTTACAAGGATAAGAACAGCTATAACTGTTGCGCTAGATATGAAAGTTTTATTCTTTATCATCAAACGTTATTTCTTCTTGAAAATGTCTAAGAGCGACGACATTATCTTTTTTAAATGTAATTTCTAAACTCTCTTTTTTATTGTTAAAAGCACCAGGTTCTATGCCTAAGCTATAATTCCATTTGTTTTCAATGTGTGCTTTTTGTGCAGCATCCCACGATAACCATTCATACTTTCCTAATAACTTATAAACCGTATTTTTAGACAGACCTACTAATGTGTCTGATTCTATAGTGTTATCAACCATTTCATAGCGTAAAGAAGGATTCTCTGTCCAAGCTTCACTATCAAAATATTTTTGATAATGATAACTACTCAGAATATTCACAAAAGGATAGAACAAATAAAAATAGGCGAATGGTGTGAGGATAAGACTTATTAAAAAAGACAACCATTTTCGCTTATCGATAGTGGTCAAAAACAAGTAGAGTAGTACAAATACCACTACCATAAATATGACTAATAAAGGTGTGATGATCATATTATTGTTTTTGAATTCTAAATTTAGTAAATACTAAAAATGCTAAAGAGATACTTATAAAATAAACTAAATCTCTAGTATCTATAACACCACGACTCATACTGTTGTAGTGAGAAGCCATACCCAAATTTTCCATGTAAAAAAGACCATCAAAAGCATTATAATTAGAAATGCCTTCAAAACCAAAATAGAAAAAGAAACATATGAATACAGCGATAATGAACGCTACAATTTGATTGTCTGATAGTGTTGACGCAAACACACCAATAGCTGTGTAAGCCGCAATTAAAAACAGTAGCCCAAAATAAGAACCAATAGTACTGCCTGTATCTAAATTACCCTCAGGATTTCCTAATTGAGAAACCGTATAAACATATAGTAAGGTCGGAATCAGTGCCATTATAATTAATACAAATGCTCCAAAATATTTCCCTAATACAATCTGAAAGTGGGAAATAGGTTTTGTTACTAATAGTTCTAAAGTACCTTGTTTTTTTTCGTCACTAAAACTGCGCATAGTAACTGCTGGTACAAGGAAGATAAGAATCCAAGGTGCTAATAAAAAGAATGAAGATAAGTTTGCTAGACCATTCTCTAGAATATTGAATTCGCCTTTAAAAATCCAAAGAAATAATCCATTTAATAATAGGAATACTCCAATAACCAAATAACCGATGGGTGAGGCGAAGAAGGTGTTTATTTCTTTTTTTAGGATTGCTAGCATATTTTAAATTCAGTATTCAATAATTTGTTATTCAGTAATCTTACTTCGGCTAACAACTATTTAAGCGAAGCGATTTTATCCACACTCCAAGCTTCAGGCTTAGCATTAAACAAAGGTTTGGTATTTGCCCAAACACCTTTAAACAACTCTGAATGTCTATAAGTATTCAAATCAGCTTCTGAGTTCCAATAACTGTACGTAAAAAATATATTGGTATTGTTCTGTTCGCGATATAATTCTAAAAAATTACAGCCTTCAAAATTCCGAATCTTTGCTTTAACGATTTCAAAATTAGCCAAGAATTCTTCAATCTTAGAGGGTTCAAAACTCATTTTTACAATTCTTACTAACAAAGCTTTAAGTTTTAGTGAAGTTAACCGTTACGGTATCCATAGTTTTTAATCCCATTAAAGTAGAAGCACTACCAACTGTGCTACAATTACTCTTATACACTGCTATTTCTAAATAGCTAGAAGAATTAAATACAACTAAGCCTTTACCTTCATCATTTCGTTTAGATTCTTCTAACTCAAAATTTATTATATCACTATATTTATTATGCACTTTCTTAAATTTATGATTTCTAGCAGATACTTCATAGTCTCTAGTTTTTTGAATAGTTTCAAAAAACTTACGCTTTATATTGGTTACTACATTTCCATAATTATCTACATAAATAACACTACCTATAATTTGATTCTGTTCATCATTTACAAACGGAATTAAATTTTTAATCGGTTTAATGGTGTTAATAACTTTTCCAATCACCTCCAGTGTTCCACCTCTCGCAATGTGGCAGGCAACTTTTACAAAAACATCTAAAACAGGAAAGCTAGTCTCAATCTTATCATGTATATTAATTTCAACAATCTTCATTGGTGCTATTTCAGCACAAATCATACTCATAATACCATTGTTTGCACATATAAAGTAATGGTCATCTAATTTTACTGCAATATGCTTATTTTCAGCATTTAACTCGGAGTCGATTCCTATAATATGAATCGTTCCTTTAGGGAAACTGCTGTAAGCATTTAGAATAATATATGCGGCTTCAGAAATATTAAAAGGTGAGATTGAGTGCGAAACATCTACAATTCTTATATCCGAAAGCTCACTATAAATAGCACCTTTTATGGCACCAGCGAAGTGATCCTTTTCTCCAAAATCAGTCGTTAAAGTGATTATAGCCATGGATTAATTGTTGATATTTTTTTAAGAATTATAATTGTAAAATTGCTAGCTTTGTTTTTAACCAGTTGTTACACAAAACTAATAAAAGAAAATAGATTAACACATTAAATAAAGCACGCTTTTGAACGAACTTATCATAGAACTCGAAGAAATTACTCCAAAAGAATTCTTCGGTGCGCAAAATGCCAATATAGTACTTCTAAAAAAATACTTTCCAAAGCTTAAAATTGTTGCCAGAGGTAATAAAATTAAAGCCTACGGTGACGATGAACTTTTAGAAGAATTTAATCTTAGAATAACCATGCTCTTAAAGCATTTTGCCAAGTATAATAAACTCGACGAAAATGTAATTGAGCGAGTACTAACTAGCAACAGTAGTGAGGACTATAAAACATCTTCTAAAAGTGGAGAAGTTATAGTGCATGGTGTTGGCGGAAAGTTAATTAAAGCGCAAACTGCAAATCAGCGAAAATTTGTTGAGCTTGTTCGTAAAAACGATATGGTTTTTGCTATTGGTCCTGCAGGTACGGGTAAGACCTATGTTGGTGTTGCACTAGCTGTACAGGCTTTAAAAAATAAAGAAGTTAAGCGAATTATTTTAACGCGTCCTGCGGTTGAAGCTGGTGAGAATTTAGGATTCTTACCAGGCGATTTAAAAGAGAAATTAGATCCTTACATGCAACCTTTGTATGACGCATTGCGTGATATGATTCCTGCAGAAAAATTAGGAAGTTATATAGAAAAAGGAGTGATTCAGATTGCACCATTGGCCTTTATGCGAGGACGTACATTAGATAATGCTTTTGTGATTTTAGACGAAGGTCAGAATACCACCCACGCACAAATGAAGATGTTCTTAACCCGTATGGGTAAAAATGCTAAGTTTTTACTAACGGGAGATCCTGGTCAGGTAGATTTACCAAGACGTTCAATTTCTGGACTAAAAGAAGCACTTTTAGTTCTTAAAAATGTAGAAGGTATTGGAATGATATATCTCGATGATAAAGATGTGGTTCGTCATAAATTAGTAAAGAAAGTCATAGAGGCTTATAAGAGTATTGAGAATAGGGATTAGTTCTCGATACATTTCGACAAATAAATCGAAACACTCGAATTGATAAACTAATAAACGTTTAAACAAATAAACTTTATGAGTAAAACCATAATAGATACCAATTTTATTTTTCCGAATCAGAAAAGTCTTTACAAAGGAAAAGTAAGAGAAGTTTATAATATTAACGATGAGCAATTAGTAATGGTTGCTACAGATCGGTTGAGTGCTTTTGATGTGGTAATGCCAAAAGGAATTCCGTACAAAGGGCAAATCCTAAATCAGATTGCTACTAAGATGATGGCTGAAACCGAAGACCTAGTACCTAATTGGTTGGTTGCAACACCAGATCCTAATGTGGCAGTTGGTTATTTATGCGACCCGTTTAAAGTAGAAATGGTTATAAGAGGGTATATGTCTGGTCATGCAGCTCGCGAATATAAAGCAGGTAAACGTATGCTTTGCGGTGTCGTAATGCCAGAAGGTATGACAGAAAATGACAAGTTCCCAAGGCCAATAATTACACCAGCGACAAAAGCCGAAATGGGTGACCACGATGAAGATATTTCTCGCGAAGACATTTTAGCAAAAGGTATTGTTTCTGAAGAAGACTATGTTGTTCTTGAAGATTACACTAGAAAATTATTTCAACGCGGAACAGAAATCGCGGCAGAACGCGGTTTAATTTTAGTTGACACCAAATACGAATTTGGGAAAACTAAAGACGGAAAAATTGTTTTGATAGACGAAATTCACACTCCAGATTCTTCGCGTTATTTTTATGCAGATGGTTACCAAGAACGTCAAGATAGCGGAGAAGCGCAGAGGCAATTGTCTAAAGAGTTTGTAAGACAATGGTTAATAGCCAACGATTTTCAAGGTTTAGAGGGACAAACCGTTCCTTTTATGAGTGATGAATACATTGAGACAGTTAGCGAGCGTTACATTGAGCTTTATGAAAATATTACAGGAGATACTTTTGTGAAAGGTGATGTTAGTGATATACAGAATAGGATAGAGGCTAATGTTTTGAGCTATTTGGGATAGATTATTTTTAAGCAAATATTAATGACTTTTTAATAAAAATTCATTTATCAATAATATTATTCATTGTAACATAAACTAAAATATATGGAATTTCTCTTGGATGATAATTTGTCGATGGGTCTATGTTTTTATCTATAAATTGTAATTTTTATTGGGAGTAAATTATTCACTTGTTTTAAGAAATCTAATACATTAATAATTGCTTTTCAAAGTATCAGTATGATGCTCAACATGATGCGCTGTCCACATAATAATCTCACGAACTGGCATTTTGCCCATTAGTGGATGCGGTAACACTACAGTATCTAAATTTTCATCACTAATCTTTCTGGTTTTGTATTGTAGTTTTTTATGCTCAGTTTGTAATCTATTAAGAATGTATTCTTTTTCGTTGAGAGTCGGTACTTTCATGTTTTGTGAACCTTTAAAAGTTTTGCCTTTTATGTCTTCTAATCGTTCTTGGTAACGTTTTACTACAGCATCAAAATCTCTAACAGACCTATTTGCTTTACCAAATTTAAAACGCAATAAGAATTTTGGCATACTCAATGCATTGTTAAGTGTTATAATACTTTGAAGTAGATGTTGTGCTTGCTGTCCTGTAGTCCATTTTCCTTCAGGACCTTCAGTCCAAGAGTCATTAGGTTGTTGCTCTAGCCAAGTTATTAAATTAGAATGTTTGGCTTCAAGTAAATTTGCAATTGTCTCTTTATCCATAAGAATTAATTTGATAAAGAAAAGGTAGTGAATTATTTCATCAGAATCGCGATGATCTTACTATTAAAAGCAAGGTGGTTCCTTTTCGAAAATAGATTGGGATTTAGTTGTTATAATTTCTGATTTGGATTATTTATTCCTCAACCTCTTTTTCTTGAATCACAATTTTATCTTTTTTAAAGATTGGTACTAAGTAGGATACATTAAAGCCAAAACCTACACCAAATCTACCACTGTCAAATGTTCGGTTAAAACCTGGTATATATAAATTTTCGTAATCGTCAAGTTCAGTTTCAGATGCTAATACTTTTAATTGAATGTTTAAGCCAGCGAAAAGGTTATTTAAAACTTCAGCTTTAAAACCAAATTGAACTTCACCCCAAACTGCTGCTAAGCCTTTAAATTCCTGACTTTCTTCAACTGATATTTGTTCGTTCCAATACTGGTTATTAACATTATAGACGTTGTAATTATTTCTAGTCTGACTAAATGTACTTGCACCAACACGGAAACCAACATAAATTAAGTTTTCCATATCTAGCCAGTTTTTAAACATATTAATGTCTATACCACCTTTAAAATAACTTCCTTTAGTCGTATTACTTAAAACGTCATTGCTTAAAGTACGCTCTTCATTCCCAATTTCGCCAGCTAAGTACATTTTTTGAGTCAAGCGATAGTCACCCATAATTTCAAAACCAGTGTAATTATCATCTAAAAAAGTCCTACCTAATTTACTTATATCAGTACCTAATCGTAGTCCGTATTTTTGCTTGTAAACCAAAGTATCTTTAGCTTTTTCTGTTTTTTCCTGTGCAAATGCCATTGTAGAAAACAATAACAAAATCAGAGCACTTCTAATGTTCGATGCGTACATGTACTGTGTTTTCGTTTTCAACTACTAAATTTAAAACTTCGACTATGCTAATCCAGTTATCATTATCGGTTTCACGAGTAACAATAAGATTCGTAAAAATGCTTTTATAACCACATGCTCTAGATACGTAATCAAATTCTGGTATATAAGAGATTTCTAGAATGTCTATGTTAGAGTCTGTAGATGTATTTTCATCAAGTCTTAAATTTGTGTTTCTCTCTAAAATAAAACGAGATGTTACCGTTGAGTTTTCAGATTCTATTTTTAATGGTAACTCTATAGTATTACTATTTCTATTGAATAAATAATTGGTGCTATTGAATGTGCCGCTTATGCCATTTGGGGCTAATACTATTTTATCAGAAGGTTCTATTGGTTCTGTTGTAACACCATTCTCATCTGTAAATAAGCCTTCACCATAAACAGTTAATCGTGGGACAGTTTTTAAATCATCTGTACTTGTAGCATCGTAAAATTCTATTATTAAACGCGGAGTGGTAGACGTTGTGTCTGCACAAATATCATCGCGTTCGCAATTAATTAGAGCAATAGCTAAGATAAGAATTAAGAATTTTATGTTTTTCATTTACTTTTTCTCAAATAACACAACAGTTTCAATATGAGCAGTATGCGGAAATTGATCTACTAAACTTAGTTTTTTAATGTCATAGCCAGCTTGCATTAGTTGCTCTGTATCTCTGGCTTGTGTTGCCGGATTACAAGATACATAAACCAAACGCTCTGCATTTAGGTTTATTATTTTATTAAGAGTTTTTGGCGCAATACCAGCTCTAGCAGGATCTAAAATAATGGTTCTTATTTTATTGGTGTATTCAGGATGTTCGGTTAAAAATTTACCAACATCAGCAGCATAAAACTCTAAACCCTCTATGTTGTTTCGTTTGGCGTTTTCTTTAGCATCAGCTATTGCAGCAGCAACAATATCTACACCTACAATTTTTGTATTAGAAGATTTACTTGCAATAATTTGACCTATAGTCCCAGTACCACAAAATAAATCTAAGACTACCGTATTATCAATAGCATCTTTATTTTCTAAGGCATAATCTACTACTTTAGAATAGAGTTTCTCAGCACATTTGGGATTGGTTTGAAAAAAGCTTTTCATGCTAATTTCAAAGTTTAAGCCTAAAAGTTCTTCAACAATTTTATCCTTGCCGTAAATAAGGTTAATACTTCCAGTTGTAGCAATAGTTCGGTCTCCAACTTCGTCATTAATTGTGTGTAGTAATCCTGCAACACGCTCTCCAAATAATTTCACTAGATAGTTAGCGAATTTGTTTAAATCGAATTTTGGTAAATCATAAGAAGTAGTTACCAAATTAAATAAAAGTTTATCAGTCTTATAAGATTTACGAACTACAAAATAACGAAAGAACCCTTCTTTTTTAGGTGCATGCCAAGGTGCTAAACCCGTAGCTTCGCAATATTCTTTTATGTCTTTAATGTGATTTTCAAAATTTGCATCAAATAAACCAGAATCTCTTTTTAGATTATCACCACACCACCAAGTACCGCGTCTTTTAAAGCCAAGCGTAAATTCATCGACATCGGTTTTTAATTCCCTATTGTAGCCAATAGCAGAAAAACCATATTCCATTTTGTTACGATAATGGAAAGTGTTTGGCGAAGTTACAAATTCATCAAACTTATCTTTTATATCTACAACTTTACCAATACGCTTAAATAACTCTAATGTACTTTGCTTTTTATACTCGTGTTGTTTTTCTATTGGTAATTGCATGTAGGGAGCACCAGGAATATCTTGATAAGGCATTTCTACTTCATCTTCCGAAGGTTTTAAAACATCGTATAGCTTACATTCAGCATATTTTTTGCTAGACTTTTTTACTTGTGCTTTCACAAGCTGACCAGGTAATGTATTCGGGACAAAAACTACAAATTCACCATGTTCGTTTCGAATACGAGCAATTCCTTTTCCGCCAAAAGCGTAATCTTCAATTAAGAGCTCTAAGACCTCTCCTCGTTTTACAAATTTATTGCGTTCTCTCTTTGGCATTTATACAAAATTAGAGTGCAAATATAACTGCAATTTAATAAATAGTTGCACCTAGGTGTAACAGTAAAATTAAACTATCTTTAATAAGATTCACATTTAATTTGAACCTTTTAAACTATTCTACGTCTTTAGGTTAGAAGTCACCATTTATGGAGTTAAACAATAAAGATACAGATGAGGATTTAGTAAAGAGACTTCAACATGGTGATAAAACTGCATTAGTAGAATTGGTAAAGAAATGGCATAAGCTATTTTGTGATAAATCGTATTGGTTAGTAAAGGATAAAGATGTTGCAAAAGATATAGCACAAGAAAGTTGGCTAGTCATAATCAATAAAATAGATAGACTCAAAAACCCAAAACAATTTAAGTATTGGTCTTATAGAATTGTATGTAACAAGTCTACAGATTGGTTACGGTTGCAATCAAAACAACAACAAATAAATATTAGAACTACAATCGATATTGAAGACCAAACAAAAGATTACAATGAGAATAAAAATTTGAAGCAGAAATTGCTGAAATCTATTAATGCATTGCCAACGCATCAAAATATAATAGTGAAGCTTTTCTATATTGAATCTTATAGTTTAAAACAGATTAGCGATTTATTGAACATATCTGTTGGGACAGCTAAATCTAGATTATTTTATGCTAGAGAAAAATTAAAAACAATTTTAAAAAAATATAAATATGAAAACTAATACAGAAGACATAGACCAATTAATTAAAGAAACACTAACGCAAGAAGAAGCTAAATTCTATGATGATTTAGAAGAACAAAACCTATTACAAATGGTGTCGGGTATTTTTTCAGGCAAGAACAGTTGGATTGTTATTGTAATGAGTATTGTCCAAGTCCTTCTTTTTGGACTCTTTATTTATTGTACAATTCAATTTTTTAAGGTTGAAGCGACAAATGATCTTATTAAATGGGGTTTTTTGGGAACATTATGCATCTTAGGTTCGAGTATGCTAAAGTTATTCTCCTGGATGCAAATGGATAAGAAAGCGATTATACGAGAAATGAAAAGATTAGAACTTCAGGTATTGTCGTTGTCATCAAAAGATTCAGACTAAGTTTTAAATCAGCAGTATTATTTGTATTTTGCAAACCTTCAGGGATGATTTCTTTCCCACGCTGAATTTTCGACGCTTCGAAAGGATAAAGGTAGATAAGGAATGGATATTTTTATTCATTTATTAAATTATTTTTAAAATGGCTGTTTTAGACCAATTAACATCGCAACAAGCGATAGATTTAGAAAACAAGTATGGAGCACACAATTACCATCCGTTACCTGTAGTATTAAGTAGAGGTGAAGGTGTATTTGTTTGGGATGTAGAAGGTAAGAAGTATTACGATTTTTTATCTGCATATTCTGCTGTAAACCAAGGACATTGTCACCCAAAAATTGTTGGAGCAATGACTAATCAAGCACAAACGCTAACCTTAACATCGAGAGCATTCTACAACGATATGTTAGGTAAGTTTGAGAAATACGCAACAGAAACGTTTAACTACGATAAACTTTTACCAATGAATACTGGTGCTGAAGCTGTTGAAACTGCTTTAAAACTTTGTAGAAAATGGGCTTATGAAGTTAAAGGTATTGCAGAGAATGAAGCAGAAATTATTGTTTGCGAAAACAACTTCCATGGAAGAACAACAACCATAATTTCATTTAGTAATGATCCTGTAGCGCGTAAAAACTTTGGACCTTATACTAAAGGATTTATTAAAATTGAATATGATAATCTAAACGCTTTAGAAGACGCTTTAGATACTAATAAGAATGTTGCTGGTTTTCTTGTAGAACCAATACAAGGTGAAGCTGGGGTTTATGTGCCAAGTGAAGGGTATTTAGCAGCAGCAAAAGCCTTATGTAAAAAGCACAATGTTTTATTTATCGCAGATGAAGTGCAAACAGGTATCGCTAGAACAGGTCGTTTATTAGCAACTTGTGGTAATTGTAGTTGTACAGACAAGCATTGTTCTAGTATTCCAGAGGTAAAAGCAGATATCTTAATATTAGGTAAGGCTTTGTCTGGTGGAGCATATCCAGTATCAGCAGTTTTAGCTAATGATGTTATAATGAATGTTATTAAGCCAGGAAATCACGGAAGCACGTTTGGTGGAAATCCTGTTGCAGCAGCAATTGGTATAGCTGCTTTAGAAGTTGTTAAAGATGAAGGGTTAGCAAATAATGCGCAAGAATTAGGCGAATTATTTAGAGCAGAATTATCAAAATTTATTCAAACAAGTTCTATCGTAAATGGGGTTAGAGGTAAAGGTCTTTTAAATGCTATTTTAATTAACGATACAGAAGACAGCGAAACCGCTTGGAATATCTGTATGCGTTTACGAGATAACGGTTTACTAGCAAAACCAACACATGGTAATATAATTCGTTTTGCACCACCATTGGTGATAACAAAAGACCAGTTGTTAGATTGTGTATCTATTATTACAAAGACTTTAATGGAATTTGAAAAATAATTTATCTAGAATTTTAGACTATAAAAAAAGCGATTTTCAATTAAGAAAATCGCTTTTTTATGATTTATAATACTTGTTATTGACCTTGAGCTTGTTGAGCTTCCTCAACAGCATTCATAATTTGCTCGGTCATTTCATCCCAACCAACAGTTGAAATAACGTAGATCATTCTAGCAATCATTAATACATTTATAACTACTGCTACCAATGCAACAATACGTGCTGTATTCATTCCCTTTACGCTAGTTATTTCATAGGCATCTATATCATTATTAGCTTTTTGTAAATTACTTTTTGCTATAAAATATGCGATAGCAGAAGGTATGATACCTGCTCCAAGAACGCAACAGCAAAGTATTCCTAAAACTGATAATACATAGACGATTGTGGGATTGAGTTTTTGTTGTTCCATAAAAAAATTATTTGAGATAAAGTTTAAGTAAAAAATTACTAATTATAATTACGACATTAACAATAGCCAATATAGTAATTATTTTAGTTCCATATTTAAAATGTTTAAAACTGTTTATGATAATAAACCCAAACATACCTATAAGTGTATATATAGCAGGATACATTAAAAAAGCGTCAACAAGCTGGCCTTTTGTTAGTAATGACACAGAGCGTTGTATACCACAACCCATGCATTCAAAACCTAAAAACTTCTTATTTAGGCAGGGTAACATATAATCTTCTAGACCTTTTGTGATTAAAAACATAAGAACAAATTTAAGGATTTACTAAATATATTTAGAATCATAAGTATAAATTATTGTAAACCGTATTTTTGTAGTCTAATTAGTATTTTGAATTATGAATATCTCAAGGCTTATTAACTTTATATGTATACTAGCAGGTGGCTTAGTTGCACTGTACGCTCAAGCACAAGAAAAACAAAATCTATATTTATTAATGGGAGGTATTGTTTTACTAATGTTTGGAATCTACAGAACATCTCGAAATATTCCGAGTAAATACGACAAGCAAGAAGAGGAAACTTTTATTGAAACTGAAGAAGAGCATGAAAATTAAAGTTGGTGATAGAGTAGAAACTATTGATGATAATATTATAGGGATTGTTATCAAAGTATCTCATAATGAAATTTCTATTGAAGACGAAGACGGTTTTGAGTTTCAGTTTGAAGCTAAAGAGCTTATGCTTTCTGCTAATGAGACTACCATTGAGAATTCTATTTACAATTCGGATATAGAAGCTGTAAAGCGAGAAAAGGAAGTTCAAAAACGAAGAACGGTACCAACTGTAAAACCAAAAGAGCGAAGTGCACCAAAGTTTGAGGTCGATTTGCATATTCATAATTTAACGGAATCTACAAAACGCATGACTAATTACGACATGCTAAATCTTCAAATGGATACTGCAAGACGGCAGTTAGAATTTGCTATAAAAAAACGCATTCCTAAAATTGTATTTATACATGGAGTAGGAGAAGGTGTTTTAAAACAAGAATTAGAAACGCTTTTTGGACGTTATGATAATATTAAATTCTATGACGCAGATTATAAAACTTATGGTGTTGGAGCTACCGAAGTTAGAGTTTTTCAGAATGCAGAGTATTAATCCACCAAAGAATTCGGATAATCTTCGATAACACTTTCGAAAGTCCCAAACTCAATTTCTGTAGCACCAACAGGTCCTAAGCTTACATTAAGTATTAGAAACCTCGTACGAACCGTTCTTCTGTATTCATTAGCAATAAAACCAGGATCAGAGAAAGGTTCAGTAGCACCATCATACAAATACCTTACTACATTTATACCATCTGCATTAACTACTGAATCATTTTGTGGTATTTTATCACCGTTTTCGTCCTCTAAACGTGTTGGTGTACCGTCACCGTCATCATCTGCATCTAAATAATTTGGATTTCCATTTCCATCAGTATCTAAAGGATTTGTTGTTGGGTTATTATCGCCATCTATATTCGTATTATCAATTTCATCAATAGTCTTTACGTTATCATTGTCATCGTCTTCATCTAAATAATCTGGTATGCCATCTAAATCAAAATCTTCTGCATTACTATATTCACCATTCTCATCTAACTCGCCTCTGCCTTCAAACTCTGTAGGTACACCATCGTTATCGTCATCTTCTATAGTGACAGTTACAATTACATCACCAGTTGGTGCTTCGTAATCAGCTTTAATATCTAAATCTGCAGGTGGTATTACAGTGCATAAATCTGAGTTAATTACAGCTCTGTTATAAATTCTATAGTTAAACCGTATGGTGTTTTCATTAATTGTGAACAAAGTGGGCTCATCAATTGGAGTAGGTTCCGTAAATAATAATTCGTTAGCATCATCTTTAGGAATAATCAGTGATAAGGATTCATTAGGATCTACCCTAGTATCAAAAATTAAATAAGAATCTTCAAAATTATCACATCTATCTAATTCTTGATCAAAATTTAAATCTGCAACTATAATATCACCGTCGTCGCAAGCTGTAAAAACTACTAAAAAAAGTATTATATATATACGACGTAACATAGATTCAATTTTAAACAAAAATAACAGATTTGTAAAATTATAACGCTCCATTATCTAAATAATTTTATTTGCGATATTTTTGCATCATAAAAATAAACGACACAATAGTATTAGTCTTAAAAAAAAAACTCTACATGAATGCAATATATCTTGATAATGCGGCAACTACAGCTTTACGACCAGAAGTTGTAGAGCGAATGATAAAAGTACTGCAAGAACAGTTTGGTAATCCGTCATCAACACATAGTTTTGGTAGGTCTTCTAAATCGCTTTTAGAGCAGTGTCGTAATAATATTGCTAGTTATTTTAATATTTCTGCTGCTGAGATTGTGTTTACATCGGGTGGGACTGAAGCAGATAATTTGGCTTTGCGCAGTTCAGTTAGAGATAAAGGAGTTACAGTAATTATAACTTCTAAAATAGAGCATCACGCTGTTTTACATACGGCAGAACAATTGCAAAAAGAATATAATGTCGAAATAAAATATGTAAATATAGATGCTTGTGGACACGTTGATTATGAGCATTTAAAACAATTACTTCAGTCTAGTGATAAAGCCTTGGTTAGCTTAATGCATATTAATAATGAAATTGGTAATATTTTAGATATTAAGCATGTTGGTGAACTTTGTAAAACTTATAATGCTTTGTTTCATACTGATACAGTTCAATCTGTGGGACACTACAAGTTAGATCTACAAGACATTAATATTGATTTTTTAGCCGCCAGTGCGCATAAATTCCATGGACCTAAAGGAGTGGGTTTTTGTTTTATTAGAAAAGAATCGGGTTTAAAACCTTTGATTTTTGGTGGTGAGCAGGAGAGAGGCTATAGGGCAGGTACAGAGTCTACTCACAATATTGCAGGTATGGATGAAGCACTTAAAATAGCTTATTCTAATTTAGAGATTGAGAAGAACTATGTAACAGATCTTAAAAGTTATTTTATTCAACAATTAAAAGTAGCCATGCCAACGGTTAGTTTTAATGGTGGTTGTGATGAGTTCTCTAGTAGTACATACACATTAGTAAATGTGTGCTTACCAATTGCACCAGAGAAAGCTCCAATGCTACAATTTCAACTAGATTTAAAAGGAATTGCTTGTTCTAAAGGTAGTGCCTGCCAAAGTGGTAGCAGTCAACAGTCTCATGTACTAACCGCTATCTTAAATGAAGATAAATTAAAACAACCTTCTGTTCGTTTTTCATTTAGTATTTATAATACCAAAGAAGAGTTAGATTATGTCGTTGGTGTTTTAAAAGAATTTATTAATTCTTAATGTTTAATTAAAACTGAGCCGACAACCTCAAATTAAAAACACGTGGTGTTAAAAAATTGGGTATCGCAAACTGACGTTTACTGTAAACATCTCTAACCCAAGTATTGGTTATTGTGTTTTGATTGTTAAACATATTGTAGATTTCAAAGCCAATAGATAAATCTTTGAATGCACTTTTCCATTTAGAACTGTATGTTTTTTCAGAATTTACAATAACATAAGAAATACCTAAATCTGCACGTCTGTAATCTCGTAATCTTACCTGAAAATCATAAGGATCCGCATAACTTGGAGATCCACCAGGAACTCCAGTGTTATAAACGAGATTTAAATACATTTTTAAATCAGGAATATTTGGTACATAATCCTGAAACAGGGCACCAAACTTTAAACGTTGATCGGTTGGTCTAGCTATAAAGCCACGATTATCTATATTTTCTTCAGTCTTTAAATAGCCAAAACTAAACCAAGATTCTGTGCCAGGCACAAATTCACCATTGATACGTACATCTAAGCCATAAGCATAAGCTTCAGCATTATTTCGGGCACGATAACGAATACGTACATTTTCTACCGTGTACGGATTTACGTCAGATAATCCTTTATAATAGGCTTCTGTAACGAGCTTAAAAGGTCTATCCCACATCTCAAAGCTATATTCGTTTCCTAAAACAATATGAAATGATTTTTGAGCTTTTACGTTTGGCTGAACTACTCCTGAAGAATCTCTTAATTCTCTATAAAATGGTGGTTGATAATAGAGTCCACCAGCAACTCTAAAAAGCATGTCTTTATCCCAATTTGGCTTAATAGCAAATTGTGCTCTTGGGCTAAATACAGTTTGATTAGAACCATTAATATTTTCTCCACCTACTGTCCAACTATGAACACGTGCGCCAATATTATAAAACACCTCATTATCTCCCCAAGATGTGCGTTTGCTATATTGAGCAAATGCTTGTAAACGATTTATATTTACTCGGTTTAATGCTCTGATATTTTCGAAAGCGGTTAACGGACCAAAAAACGGTTCGTAAGGTTGTGGATTAGAAATACTGACGTTTGGCGGTCTAATTGAAAAACCAGCAGAATCAATAACTTCATATTCAACTAAACGATCTCTAATATCTTCATGTGTATATTTTACGGACCATTCTATAGTGCTTTCATCATCAATTTTATAATCTCCTCTATGTTCTGCATTAACAATAAAGGCATCTAGCTCGTTACGCGCATGTGTTAATTGCGAACCAATGCCTTCGCTAAACTCAACTTCACCTAAATCTTCATCACCTATGTTCGAATTTACTTCACCTAGACGGTATTGTGCAAAAATATCAAAGAACTCTTGTTCTGTTGCATGGTAAGCAGAAGCAATAAGCTTTAATGTTAAATCGTCACTAGCAAAGTAATTGGCTTTAAAAGCTCCAAAATAAGTTTGGTATTGCGTTTGTTCTTGTCCATCATAAACCACTAAGAGCGCCACAGGATCATCTAAAGTACCAAAATTAGTTTGTCTATTTTGAGGTTCAAAATTATACTTGTTAATTGAAATATTTCCTAAAAAACTAAGATGAAACTTACTCGAAAAACGATAGGTTAGAAAGGTTTGAGCATCAGCAAAAATAGGCTCCACGTTTCCTTCTGTTTCGAGATTGTTTAAGATTAAGCTATTATCTCTGTATCGCAAACCTGCAATACCAGAAAATTTACCATCTTTACTTACTGTTTCAGCAGCAATACTTCCTCCTAAAAGGCTTAAATCTGTTCTAATACCAAAATCATCAGGGTTTCTATATGTAATATCTAAAACAGATGAGAGCTTATCTCCATATTTAGCTTGAAAACCACCAGCTGAAAAACCTACATTCTGAACCAAATCTGTATTCACAAAACTTAAGCCTTCTTGATTACCAGAGCGAACCAAGAATGGTCTGTAAACTTCAATTTCATTAACATAAACTAAGTTTTCATCAAAGTTACCACCTCGTACTGAATATTGTGTACTTAATTCATTTGATATATTTACACCAGGTAATGTTTTTAAGATATTCTCTACACCAGGTTGTGCACCTTTAATAGTTCTTATTAACTCTGGCGAAATAGTTGTTACACCATCAACAGATTGTCTTGTATTTGTGTTTATAACGACCGTTGCTATTTGTATCACATCTGTTTTTAGTACAGGATTATACAAAAGCTCTTGTCCGTTTTTAAGATTAAACATCTGTTCTACACGCTTATGTGATACATGTGTAAATACAATAGTTATGTCTTTACCGTATGGTATTTTAAGCTCAAAAAAACCATTTTCATTAGTCGTAGTGCCTTCTCCTGAACTAGCCTTTATGTTAACATTGTAAATAGGATTGTTAGCTTCATCCAAAATAACACCTCTAATTGTTGCAGATTGCGAAAAAGAGAGGAAACTGAATAGTAAGCCTAATAAAACTGAAAGTTGTAAACGTCTCAAATAATTTTGTTTTATTTTCTAAAAAATACTGCTTCAAATGTAGAACTATTTCCTACATTATCTGTAACAATTATTTTTAATTCGTTTTTAGTATCCTTAATCATATTGTCATTAAAGTCGTGTATTAAGGTTTTAGTTTTGTAATCATATTCCATTAAAATCCAATTGCCATTTACAGAGGCTCTGTATTTACTGATGCCAGATAATTCATCTTCAATCTTAACTTTAAGGTAACGGTATTTACTCAACCATTTCTTGTCTTGAAAATTAATGGGCTTTATCTTAGGAGAAACCGTATCCATAGCGATTGTATAAGTTCCAAAGGTTTTACTACCAGCACTTAAAATATTGCCTTTACGTTTTGTACGCACATAACCGGGTCTTTTGTAATAACCATATAGCCTAGCAATAAAAATTTTATCTTGATGCTCGGTTTTGTAATTAGTAACGTCATAGTTAATATAAAAATTCTTCTGAAGCGGAATTTTATCTTCATGAAGGTGAAGTGTGTCCGATTTTACTTTAAAATCGATGAGTACGTCATCATAAACTGTATTTGCATAAAAACTCACACTAACGTTATCAGATTCTAGAATAGTTGTTTTGTCACTATAAATTAAAAACTTATCTGAATTTTCTGTAATCTCTTCTTTTTCAATATGTTCAAACTTTCCTTGTATGGGTATACTTACCCAAGTTTCATTCTGCTTGTAATCTCGTATCCTTATTTTATATACTGACGAGGTACTATCCTCAATTTTAATATAGCCATTGTCATAAGCATCCTTATAAAGACTTAAAGGGTTATTCTTTTGAATAAATAATTTTTGAATTTTAGATTTCTTAGTCTTGTAATATTCATAATCTACAAGACGTTTAATATGTTTTGACTCATCAAAACTAAAACGCTTAAAATCTATCTCTAAACTTTTATTACCATTAAAAAAGGTTTGAATATTACTTACACCATTGTTATTGGGTGCTAAATCTTGCTTGTCAAAGGAAACAACACCAAAACCGATACCTCCATAAGCAGTAATTTTTTCTACGTCATAGTTGCCATTTTTATTAGGAATAAGTCTCAGAGGAATACGTTTAGTTTCTCCATTAACGACTGAGTTTTCGTCTTTAGTATAAGCATATATACCAGAAATATAAGGTGGTTTTGTGTCCTTAACATCAAAGCCAAATAGCATAGGATTCATAGGACGTTCTTCGTTATCTCTAATCTCAAAATGTAAATGCGGACCGCTAGAACCACCTGTGTTACCAGAGTATGCAATAACCTCATTTTCTTCAATAAGTAGCTCTTGTGTATTAGGGAATACTTCGACCTCAAATGTTTCTTTATCGTATTGGCATTCTTTTATGTAAGCTTCTAATCGCTTAGAAAACTTTTGTAAATGCCCATAAACGGTGGTGTAACCATTAGGATGTGTTATATAAATAGCTTTACCATAACCAAAATGGGATATTTTAATTCGGCTTACATAACCTTTTGCAGATGCATATACCTTTAAGCCTTGCTTTTGTTGTGTTTTAATATCTAAGCCTCCATGAAAGTGCGTAGACCTTAACTCAGCAAAAGTTCCGGCAAGAACGGTTGGTATATCTAACGGATTTCTAAAATAATCTTGAGGGTATTCGGATTGCGCATATAATGAGCTAGAAATTAGAAATAGGTATAAAATTTTTTTCATACAATGAGCTATTGTAGCTAAAATATCAATTTGTAGAACATTAACAAGCAGTAAAGCTGTATTATTTTTAATAAGCCTAATCTGAGGGTTTGTTTTGCATCTTGAATTTTTGATGACATAAAGGAATCATTTCATACTTTGTTTAATCATTATTTTATTCATGTCGATTTGTTAACGCTATATTTCTTTTGATGTTATACTAAAATTAAAAATAATTGTAAAAGAATTGTGTTTTTTAATAAGGTATGTTAACTTTGTTATAACAGTATTGAATTGCTTTAATGAGTAAAATAGAAGACATTGTTGATACCTTAGAAAATAAAATCAGTAAGGTTTTACATAAGAAAGAGGTTTTAAAACAAGCCAACGTAAGATTAACTGAACAATTAGGTCAGCAAGAAAAAAAGCTTTTAGAACAACAAGCAGAAATTGGGTCTTGGTTAGAAAAGTACGAGACTCTAAAAATGGCAAATTCAATGCTTGGTAGTGACGAAAATAAACGAGAAACGAAGCTTAAAATAAATGCATTAATTAGGGATATTGACCACTGTATCGGTCAACTCTCATAATAATTTTGTAAATTTAAATGTCAGATCAATTAAAAATTAAGCTTTCCATTGCCAACAGAGTTTATCCATTAACGATAAATCCTAAGCAAGAAGAAGGTTTGCGAAAAGCCACTAAGAAGATTGAGGCTATGATTGGTCAATTTGAACAAAATTACTCTGTAAGAGACAAACAAGATGTATTAGCAATGTGTGCATTGCAATTTGCAGCTCAAGTAGAACAAAAATCTATTGATAAAGAATATGTAAATGAAGAAGTTCAGGAAAAGTTAGAAGCTTTAAATGATCTATTACAATCGCATATTTAACTCGTACGTTCTTTAAAATAAAAGGTTACTGCCTAC